>BNJT01000914.1_pt1 | contig 41946 bp, 84 predicted proteins | sample 8540491 | NCBI WGS metagenome assembly BNJT01 (sample SAMD00202455, study PRJDB9452) | human saliva metagenome | host: Homo sapiens | reverse complement strand
TAGAGAAGGTTTGCAAGACATTTTATATAAAAAATTATTTATTTTCATCCTGTCTTCTATTGGTTCTAACCATTTCTTTTTGATATTCTTTTTCTAAATTTTTGACGTTGATTTTCTTCCATTTTTGGCATCATAATAAATGCATCTCGGGAGTTTGACACTTGTAAGAGAAAAATTGCGATAATCGTTGATATTATCGTATGTCAAATTTTGCCACTTTTATATTGCGTACTTTCTCGTACTATGTTATAATATTCTTGAGGTGACCAAAATGAGAGTAAAAAATCAGTGTCTAAAAACTCTATTAACTACGCTATTATCAAGGATATTTTTAGTCGAAGGAAAACGTTCAACAACCATTGTTGAAAAATCTTGGCAATCATGAAAAAAATTATTAAAAGAACATCCTGGGATTGATCCAATGACTTGGGCTAAACAACGTGCTCTTGAACTAACTGAACTTGAAAAAATGAACAACAAGATATTTTGTTATCTCTTAGTCCTAAAAAAACGTCTTAAATTGAATCAACAAAGAGAATTCTTCGGTGGATACTTATTCCTACAAAAACTTTTATTATGAATTAGGTCTTCATAAAATTGCTAAAGAAATTCAATCCAAGTATAAAAATCACTTTCCCTTTGAATGATATTTTTATCTCGTCTAGTTTATGGGCGTATTCTCTCTCCTTCTTCTAAGAAATCAACTGTTGAATTTTTCTAAATACTTACTAGAAGAAAAAGAGTTTGATCTTCAACATTTTTATCGTTCTCTTGAATTGATTGCCAAAGAATCTGATTTTATCCAATCGAATTTATACCAAAAATTCTCTTAAAGCTCTCGACCGTCAAAAAGGCATTCTGTATTATGACTGCACAAATTTTTTTATTTTGAAATCGAAGAAGAAGATTCGAGGGTATTCGTAAATATGGTTGTTCAAAAGAAAAATCGTCCAAATCCAATTGTTGAAATGGGGTTATTTATGGACGCTTCTGGTATTCCTCTTGCCTTTTTGTATTCATCCTGGTAATACAAATGAACAAACAACGATGAAACCTTTAGAAAAGAAAAATTGTGAATGATTTTAAACACTCTAAATTCATTGTTTGTACAGATGCAGGCTTATCTTCTAAAAGCTAATAAACGATATAACACCATTGCTCAACGAGGCTATGTAACGACTCAATCGATTAAAAAAATTATCAAAAAGAGTACAAGGAATGGGCTTTATCTGACTCTCAATGGTCTATGGTTGGTAGTAATGATCATACTCAATATTCTATTTCTGAAATAGAAAAATCTGATGATCCTACTTTAAAAACAACAAACATTTTATAAGGTATGCGAATTCCCAGAAAAAGGATATTCCACATCAACGATTAATTGTCACTTTCTCATTAAAATATCGTGACTATCAAAGAGGAATTCGAGAACGCCATATCCAAAAGAGCGTTACATAAATTAGAATCTCCTTCAGAATTCGACAAAAAACGCTCAACTGATTTTTAAGCGATTAGTGAAAGAAAAATGTTACGGATGACGGTGAAGTGGCAGAAAGAAAAACACTACTCGCTTGATGAGGAAAAAAATTGCTGCGGAAATGTTATATGATGGTATTTATGCAGTTTCTACTAACTTAGACGATGATATCGAAAATATTATTCGTGTTGGTCAAAGAAGATGGGAAATTGAAGAAAGTTTTCGTATTATGAAAAAGTGAATTTAAGTCTAGACCAGTTTATCTCAGCAGAAAAAGATCGCATTGAGGCTCACTTTATGACATGTTTCTTGGCATTAACACTTTACCGAGTATTAGAACACAAACTAGAACATCAATTTACTTGTCCTCAAATTCTAAAAAAACTCTCAGAGAGTTTAATTTCAATCATCATTATGGAATAGGCTATGTTCCTACTTATTCTAGAAATGAAATTAGCGATAAACTTCGTGATATTTTTCAAATTGAGACTGATTTTGAAATTATCAGCGAAAAATATGAAAAAAATATTTTTAAATTTACGAAACAATAGAAAAAGTACGCATTTTTAAAAGCAAAAAATAAGGCTCCTAAAACATTGTTAAATCAACGTTTAGGAGCCTTTTTAGCTTCTGTGAAGTGTCAAACTCCGGACCATAGCTAGAGAAGGTTTGCAAGACATTTTATATAAAAATTATTTATTTTTCATCCTTGTCTTCTATTGGTTCTAACCATTCTTTTTTTGATATTCTTTTCTAAATTTTTTTGACGTTGATTTTTCTTCCATTTTTGGCATCATAATAAATGCATCTCCAAAAGTTATCAAAAGTCGTATTCTTCTTCTATTGATGGTAATTGAATATCCTCTGGTAAAATTACTTTTTCTTTTTTTAAAAAATTCATCTTTATTGAATCGTAAGCCCATTTTTAATCACTCCTTGTATTCTATTATATGTATCCTTTTTCCTTTTTCAATTATTTTTTTCTTTATCTTTATAAAAAACAGGAAGAATTCAATTCTCCTGAATACACATTTTTATTATAAAGAGTCATTAAATTTTTTTCAATTTCTGTTAATAATTCATCATTAGAATTAATTCTTGCAAAAGCTGCAGCATCATTTAAGTAAACTTTCACTTCTTCAACATCTAGAATTATTCCCTAATGAATTCATTGCTAATTGATAATACAATCTTGCTAAATAATAAGTAATATGGTATTGACTACATAACTCAATGCCTTTTTTAATAAATCATTACTTTTTATAATTATTATTTTTAGTAAAGAACATAGCACTATGATATAAAAACCATTAATACTCTCCATACATCTTCCATTTTTCTAATTGATGTTTTTCTATTTCTTGAATAGCTTTAATAAAGAAATATTCTGCTTTTTTTCTATATCTTCTTGTTTTTGATAAACTAATCTCTAGCCCTGCATATGCTAAGTGCAGATAAGTATCTTGATTTTCATTTTGTTCTGCTAAAATTTTTATTAAAGTAAAACAAATCATCTTCTACTTTTTACCTTGTATAACTTGAGTGAATCCTTTTAGGTATAACAAGTGAATTTTTGTTCATCTGTTAATTGTTCTTTTTGAATGGTTCCAATCAATTTTTTTCAGCCAATTCATAATCCATTGTTACAATACTTTTCTTCTATTTTTATCTAAAAGTTTATTTGTAGCAACTTCTTTTGGTATTAACACTCGCAAATAAGTCCCCACATCTAATTGCAATCGTGCACACAATTGACTTAATATTTTCATTGAAGGAATTTGCCCATGATTTTCAAATCGACTTAACGTTGCCTGCGTACAAATCCCATGACTCAATTCAATTTGAGATAAGCCTTTTTCCTTACGACGCCTTATAAACACTTGAATATCCATAATGATTCTCCTAACTATATAATTTCACTTTTTATTGTACATTGTTTTTGGGATTTTTCCAATAATTTTATTTATTTTTCCTTATATAAAAATTTGTTGTATGTTTTATATAAAATACAAATATTTATCATTGTCTTCTCCCTAAAGACACTGCAGACAACTCATTTTAACCTGTTTCCAAAAACTTTCAACCTTTTAAGTAGGATTTTATCAAGTTTCTTTCTATTTTATTGTATTTTCCTTCTACTATTATAGTTTATTCATCCGAAGGATATTGATTAACAAAAAAGACTGAATTCTTCATTCCAGCCTCTAACTATTTTTATTCTGCAATTTCTACAACCAAATAACGATGTGGTTCTTTTACCTTCTGAATGAGTAGAAATACGTTTATTTTTACTTAAATATGCATGAATTTGTTTTCTTTCATATGCCGGTAATGGTTCTAAATATACCGGTTGTTTTGTTTTTAAAACACGACGTGCTGTTTTTCTGCAATTTGTTGTAACGCTTCGGTACGACGTAAACGATAATCCCCTACATCTACTTGTACAGACATTCTGCCTTTTAACAAAAACGATGAACTGAAACTTGTGCTAATACTTGTAAAGCATTTAAAATTTTACCATATTTACCAATTAATAATCCTGGTTTTATCTGTTTCAAAAATGAAATTCATTTTTCTTTTTGTACTTCTACTTGAACGACACTTGGTGCACCATAAATTTCTGCAATTTGTTCTAAATATGCTTTCGTAATATGAGCAGCTTCTTCTATATGATTATCTAAAACTTCAACTGTTTCATCAAATTCTTCATAGTTATCTTCAGTATCAAATTCTTCTTCCTCAAAAGATTCTTCGATTTCCTCAACAACTACTTCTTCAATTTTTTTCTTTAACTGTAATTGATACTACTGCATCTTTTTGTCCGAAACCAAATAAACCTTTTTATCTTCATCGATTACTTCAATTTCTACATCATCTTGTGTTAATTGTAATTGACGTAATCCTTTTTGAATAGCTTTTTCACTGGAAGCATCATTTACTGAATTGTTTTGATGTCATCTTCTATATCCTCCATATTGCAAATTTACATGTATTATCTCATGTTCTTTTAAATCTGAACAAGTCTATTCTTTAACTTCTGCCGTGTTTTTCTTAGCTTTTTCTAAAAGCTTTCTCACGGCGACGTTTTTTTCATGTGCAATAGCTTTTTGTTCTGCAATAAATGTAAATGGATTATTCATTAATAATGTTTGAATAACCATAAAGATATTCCCTACAACCCAGTATAGTGATAACGCACTTGGGAATGTTAAAGCTGTAAAACCAATCATTGCTGGTAATACAAATAACATAATTTTTCCAGCCGCTCCACTGTCTTGCATTTTCATTGTTAACCAAGAAGTTGCATAAGTTGTAGCTACTACTAAAATTGGTAAAATGAAAACGGATCTGGTTGATCTAAATTAAACCATAAAAATGATCCTGTTTTTTTAAGGCTTCTGTACGACTAATTGCTTGATATAAAGCAATCATGACAGGTAATTGAATCGCTACTGGTAAACATCCAGCATATTGATTCACACCTTCTCTTTCATATAATGCTGAAATTTCTTCTCGTAAAATTTCTTGAGTTTGGTGATCACGAGCAGAATATTTTTCTCGAAGTTTATTAATTTCTGGTTGTAAAATAGCTGTTTGTCTTGTTGTCTTATACTGGAAATGCATTACTGGTACTAGTACAATTCTTGTAATAATTGTAAATACAATAATTCCTAAACCATAACTATTTTCAAAAAATATTTGATAAAGTGATAATAAATTGAGATAAATTATAAATAATCACTCGATCCCAAATTCCTGTACTTTCTGCTGTTACAGGAGTTGTGCTACATGCTGCTAAAAATAATGTTAAAAACCGCTAATGTTAAAAGCTAATTTATGCTTTTTCTTCACTTAATTCCCTACTTTCTCCATTATAATCATCTTTTATTAAAATTTTCCCCAATTTTAATACATGCATCATACATACTTTTGATAATTCATAGATACTACAGGTTTACGTGCGATCACGATAAAATCAATCTCTGATTGTAATTGTAGGTTTTAGTTCTGTTAATACACTTCGTATTAATCGTTTGATACGATTTCTAACAACTGCATTCCCTAATTTTTACTCACAGAAATTCCTACTCTAAAATGAGTTTGATTTGATTTATCGATTTGATAAACCACAAATTGACGATTCGCTACTGAATTTCCATGATGAAAAACTCGTTGAAACTCTTGCTCTTTCTTTACTCGATAAGACTTACGCATACACTCACCTTTATCTAAGTTTTTAAAAACATTTAGAGATCACTGAGACGTTCAGTGATCTAAGCTGCTAAAACTTTTCTACCTTTACGGCGTCTGCTTGCTAATACTCTACTACCATTTTTTTGTACTCATACGTTTACGGAAACCGTGAACTTTTTGACGTTTACGTTTGTTTTGGTTGATATGTTCTTTTCATAACTTCTGCACCTCCTAGTTCTGTGTCATGTCTAACTATCCTAGACAGTCTACATCATTATAATGATATTCTCTAACAAAGTCAATACTTTGTTTCTTGCATCACTGTACTGGAGTATCATACCATATTTTTATTCAAAAATACCTAGTAAAATATTCATCCTTCAATAGTTATCCACAATTATTTTTACAAACTTTTTGACATTTTAAACTTTTTCCTCATAAATTCCACAATTTTTAAACAAATTCAAAAGTATGTTCATGAAATTTTATCCACAATCTGTGGATATTGTGGACATCTCTCTAAAACACTTAATTTTATTGAATTTTAATTGTCAACAACTCTTGTGTATACCTAAAAATTTCTTTTTCTTTTTACGATTTATCCACAATTTTGTGGAAAAACTTGTTCTAAATTCACTAAAAAGTTGTTAAAATTTGATTTCCTGTGGAAAAACTTATGCTACACTTACTATTAGATTTTTATATTATTTATCCACAAGGAGGTGTTTTTATGGAGCTATTAGATGAATTTTGGAAAATTTTATTAGCTCATTTCGAAAACAAATCTCAGATTTTTACGATTAAACACTGGATTATGCCTGCTAAATTATTAAAAATTGACTCAAAATTATCTATATATTCAAGTTCCTTCTCAAACGTATGCAAATTTTTGGGAAGATAATTTATTAACAGATGTCATGGAGCGTGGATATGACTATTTTCAGAAAGTCTTTTGAACCAAAATTTATGATTTCAGATGAACAAGATTTTTCAGCAAAAACCATCCATTATGGAATCTACTCCACAAATTCATACAAATGAAGAAACGAAAGAAGTTACTCAAAAATATTTATTTAGAAGATGATTCTCTATTAAATCCTAAATATACATTTGATTCATTCATTATTGGGAAAGGAAAATCAAATGGCTCATGCTGCTGCTTTAGTTGTTTTGCTGAAAGACTAGGGCAATTATATAATCCCTCTTTTTCTATGGTGGTGTTGGACTGGGAAAAACTCACTTAATGCAAGCAATTGGAAATCAATATAAATTATTAAATCCAAATGCACGAGTTAAATATGTAACAAGTGAAGCTTTTACAAATGAAATGATTACTTCATTAAGAACAAACACGCAACAAGAATTCAGAGATTATTATCGTAATGTTGATTTATTATTAGTAGATGATATTCAATTTTTGCTGAAAAAGAGGCTACTCAAGAAGAATTTTTCCACACATTTAATGCATTGTTTAATAATCAAAAAGCAAATTGTATTAACAAGTGATCGACAACCAACAGAAATTAAAGCATTACAAGAACGTTTAGTTTCCTGTTTTGTTTCTGGACTTCCAGTTGATATTACTCCACCCGATTTAGAAACAAGAATTGCGATTTTATCTAAAAAGCAGAAACGGTTGGTATTGATATTTCTGTAGATACATTAAGTTATATTGCTGGACAAATTCAATCCAATGTCCGTGAATTAGAAGGGGCTCTTGTTAGAGTTCAAGCCTATTCTGTAACTCATGGTGAAGATATTACAACAAATTTAGCTAGCTGAAGCTTTACAAAACTTTTTTACCTGAAGTAAAGAAAAATTGTATCTGTTCAAGATATTCAAGAAGCGGTAGCACGTTATTACCATATTTCTTTGGAAGATTTAAAAAGGTAAAAACGAACAAAAATCCATTGTAGAACCTCGTCAAATTGCCATGTATTTAGCAAGAGAATTAACGAATAGCTCTCTTCCAAAAATTAGGAACAGAATTTGGCAAAGACCACTCTACTGTATTACATGCCTATGATAAAATTAATGAAGAATATAAACTTCAAGGTGATGTTACAAAAAGCCGTTAATGATTTGAAGAAAAACTTGGATTTTAAGATGTGGATAACTATTCTATTTATAAAAAGTTATACACAATTATTTATCCACAATTAAAACTATTGAAACTACAAGAAATTAAATAGTTTTCCACAAAATTAATATACTTACTACTATTACTATAATTATTATAAATAAAATTAAATTTAAAACAGACACACATACATTAGGAGGCATAAAATGAAATTTTCAATTAATCGTCAGCATTTTTAAAAATTTAGCAGACGTTCAATCGTGCTATTCCTTCTAAAAACAACTATTCCTATTTTAACAGGAATTAAATTAGTTGTTTCTCAAGAAGGAATTACTTTAACAGGTAGTGATTCTGAAGTCTCTATTGAAATCTTTCTTCCAGTAGAACATGAAGAATTACAATTATCGATTCATGAAACAGGTTCAATTGTATTACCTGCTCGTTTCTTTTGGTGAAATTGTTAAAAAATTACCTCAAAATACATTTACTTTAGAAACAAATGACCAATTACAAGCAACTATCACTGCAGGAAGTGCTGCATTTACATTAAATGGCTTATCGGCTCATGATTATCCACAACTTCCAGAAGTTGAAAAGATTATGTATTAACATTACCAGTTCCTTTATTTAGACAAGTAATTTTACAAACTTCTATTGCAGTTTCTACTGCTGAATCTCGTCCAATTTTAACGGGAATTCATATGGTTATTGCGAATAATCAATTAAAAGCTGTTGCAACAGACTCTCACCGCTTGAGTCAAAGAATTATTCCTTTAGAAATGCCGGAAGCAAGTAATGCATTAACATTTGAAATTACTTTACCAGGTAAAACATTAATTGAATTATCACGTATTATTGATGGTTTAGAAACGATTGATTTTGCGATTACTGAAAAATCAAGTTCTTTTCCAAACAGAAACACTTTCGTTTCTATTCTCGTTTATTAGAAGGACGTTATCCAGATACAGATCGATTAATTAATAATCAATTTAATACAGCGATTACGGTCGTTGCGAGTGATTTAGTAGCAGCTGTAGATCGTGCTTCATTAATGTCACATACAGATAAAAATAATATTGCGACATTATCGATTAATGAAAAATCGCATTTTATTAACAGGAAATTCACCAGAAATCGGAAAAAGTTGAAGAAGAAATTATGGTAGAAAATTATGAAGGTGCTTCATTAGATGTTTCATTTCAACCCCTGATTATTTAAAAAGATGCACTTCGTTTATTTGGTTCTTCAGAAGCTACGATTCAATTTTTAGAAGCGAATCGTCCATTTACATTAACCTAAAAGACAATCATTCAGATATTCCATATAGCTTTTATTCAATTAGTTACACCAGTTCGTACATTTAATGGATAAAAAATAGTCCATGATGATTTTTGTCATCATGGATTTTTTTGCTTTATTTTTAAAAATTTTAAAAAAATCCTAGTAAATTTCATTTTTCCCTTTTAAAAAGGTTTTTTTATTTATTTTGATAATGCAAAAATAGGCGGAATTTTTCAAAATCTTTGAGAATTCTCACAAAAAAAGGTATAATACAGTAGTGTGTGTATACCCAAATGAGAGAAAAGAGGAAAAATAATGACAAAGATTGTAACCATTACAGAAGAATTTATTACATTAGGACAATTTTTAAAAACATATTGATGTCATTACAACAGGTGGACAAGCAAAATGGTATTTGCAAGAAACAGTTGTATTTGTCGATGGTGAAATTGAAAAATCGCCGTGGTAGAAAAACTTTATGATAAAACACGTGTAGAAATTCCTGAAGAAGGTATTTTTGTTGTGAGAAGAGAATCTGAGGAAGTTATGGATGAGATTAGTTGAATTACAACTGAATCATTTTAGGAAATTATGAAGAACTTTTTCTTGAATTTGGGAAAGGAGTTCATATTTTCATAGGTGAAAATGCTCAAGGTAAAAACGAATTTAATGGAATCCATCTATACTTTGGCAATGACGAAGAGCCATCGTACCAATCAAGATCGTGAATTGATTATGTGGAATGAAGATACTGCTACCATTAAAGGAAAAAGTAGAAAAGAAAAATTAGCAATATTCCCTTTAGAAATTCGTTTTTCAAATAAAGGAAAAAAATAGGACGAGTGAATCATTTAGAACAAAAAAAGCTTAGTTCCTATTTAGGACAATTAAATGTTATTTTATTTGCACCAGAAAATTTTAGAATTAGTGAAAGGTGCTCCAGCAAATCGCCGAAAATTCATGGATATGGAATTAGGTCAAATGAATCCTATTTATTTACATGAATTAGTAGAATATCAACGCCTTATAAAAACAAAGAAATCATTATTTAAAAACAATTAGCAATATCAACGGCTGATATTTATTTAGAAGTTTTAACAGAACAAGTCATTGAAAAGGCAAGTGCAATTTTAAATTTATCGTTTAGAATTTATGGAACAATTGGAAGCTTTTAGCAAAGCCAATTCATGAACAAATTTCATTAGGAAGAGAAGAGTTTTCATTGAAATATCAAACATCTCTTTCGATTGAAAAAGGAATGTCTCAAGATGATGTAAAAAGAATTGTATCAAAAACAATTTGAAGCTGTACAAAAAGAGAATTAGAACAAGCGAATACTTTAGTAGGTCCGCATCGAGATGATTTGATTTTTTTTATTTAAATGATAAACCTGTTCAAAATTTTGGTTCTCAAGGGCAGCAACGTTCAACTGTATTAAGTTTAAAACTAGCAGAAATAGAATTAATGAACATAGCTACTGGAGAATATCCAATTTTATTATTAGATGATGTGTTATCTGAATTAGATGATGATCGACAAACACATTTGATTAAAAGCAATTGAAAACAAAGTACAAACATTCATAACAACGACTAGTTTAGATGGGAATTCGTAAGCAATTTATTAATGAACCAATTGTATTTCCGATTCATCAAGGTCAAGTTCAATGAAAAATGGAGTGTGAGAAATAGAAAATGACAGAAGAAAAATAAAGAAGTTCTTGCTGCACAATATGATGCCAGTCAGATTCAAGTATTAGAAGGATTAGAAGCTGTGCGTAAACGTCCAGGGATGTATATTGGTTCTACAAGTAGTGCTGGTTTACACCATTTAGTATGGGAAATTGTTGATAACTCAATCGATGAGGCTTTAGCTGGATTTGCGACTCATATCGAAATTGAGATTACACCTGAAAAACCATATCCGTGTTACTGATGATGGACGTGGAATTCCAGTTGATATTCAAGAAAAACAGGACGTCCTGCTGTAGAAACTGTCTTTACAGTATTACACGCTGGTGGTAAATTCGGCGGCGGAGGCTATAAAGTATCTGGTGGTCTTCACGGGGTAGGAGCTTCTGTTGTAAATGCACTTTCTACAGATTTAACTGTCCAAGTTTTTAAAGATGGAAATATTTATGAACAGTCTTATAAACGTGGTGCTGTTTTAGAAGATTTAAAAAGTAATTGGAAAAAAACGGATAAACATGGAACTAGTGTTTATTTTGTACCAGACCCAGAAATTTTCCAAGAAACAACTGTATATGACTTTTGAAAAAAATTAGCGAATCGTGTTCGAGAATTAGCTTTCTTAAATAAAGGATTAAAACTAACGATTACTGATTTGCGTGCAGAAGAGCCTGTTGTAAAAAAACATTTTTATTATGAAGGCGGAATTAAAAAGTTATGTGGAACATTTAAATAAGTCTAAGCAAGTATTATTTGAAGAACCGATTTATGTTGAAGGGGAACAAGATGGCATTCAAGTGGAAGTAGCGATGCAGTATACTTCAGGATACCATACGAATTTACTAAGTTTTACAAAATAATATCCATACTTATGAAGGTGGAACACATGAATCTGGAATGAAAACCGCTCTTTACTCGTGTCATTAATGATTACGCTCGTCGTCAAAAATTGATGAAAGAAAACGAAGAAAAATTAAGTGGGGAAGATGTACGTGAAGGATTAACGGCAGTTGTATCTATTAAACATCCTGATCCACAATTTGAAGGACAAAAACGAAAAACAAAATTAGGAAATTCTGAAGCAAGAACGATTACAGATCGATTATTTGCGACTCATTTTGATAAATTCTAATGGAAAATCCACAAGTCGCTCGAAAAATTGTTGAAAAAGGGATTTTAGCTTCTAAAGCACGTTTAGCTGCTAAAAAGAGCTCGTGAAGTAACTCTGTAAAAAAATCTGGTTTAGAAATTTCTAATTTACCAGGAAATTAGCGGACTGTTCAAGTAATGATCCAAGCGTTTCAGAAATCTTCATCGTCGAAGGAGATTCTGCGGGAGGTTCTGCAAAACAAGGACGTTCTCGTCACTTTCCAAGCAATTTTACCAATTCGAGGGAAAAATCTTAAATCGTTGAAAAAGCATCATTAGATAAAAATTTTAGCTAATGATGAAATTCGTTCACTATTTACTGCAATGGGAACTGGATTTGGTGGAGATTTTGATTTATCGAAAGCTCGTTATCATAAATTAGTCATTATGACCGATGCTGATAGTCGATGGAGCGCATATTCGAACATTATTAATTACATTATTCTATCGTTATATGCGTCCAGTAGTAGAAGCAGGATATGTTTATATTGCGCAACCACCTCTTTATAAATTAAAACAAGGAAAAACAAGAGTTTTATATTCAAAATGATGAGGAGTTAGAAGCAAAATTAAAAAGAACTTCCTGCTAGTCCAAAAACCACAGATTTCTCGATACAAAGGTTTAGGAGAAATGGATGCGGAACAATTATGGGAAACAACGATGAATCCTCAAAAATCGTTCGATGTTACAAGTAACAGTTGAAGATGCTGCTGAAGCTGATCAAGTGTTAGATATGTTAATGGGCGATAAAAGTAGAGCCACGTCGAGAATTTATTGAAGCAAATGCGAAATTTATTGACGTGAATGATTTAGATATTTAATGATTGAAGAAGAGGAGAGACAAAAATGTCTGAGGAAAAAGATTTAGAATTTTTCGAAGAAAAAAATTCGAACCAACGGATTTAGCTAAAAACAATGCGTAAATCATTTTTGGAATATTCCATGAGTGTTATTGTATCTCGTGCGCTTCCCTGATGTTCGTGATGGGTTAAAAACCCGTTCACCGTCGTATTTTTATATGGAATGCATGAATTAGAGTAACACCAGATAAACCCCACATAAAAAAATCCGCTCGTATTGTTGGGGATGTAATGGGTAAATACCATCCACACGGAGACTCTGCGATTTATGATGCAATGGTTCGTATGGCACAAGATTTCTCGTATCGTTATCCATTAATTGATGGTCACGGAAACTTTGGTTCTGTCGACGGAGATAGTCCAGCTGCGATGCGTTATACCGAAGCAAGAATGAGTAAAATTGCTTTTAGAAATGCTACGAGATATTAATAAAGATACGATTAATTATCGTGATAACTATGATTCAACAGAACGTGAACCAGAAGTTTTACCATCTCGTATTCCAAACCTTTTAGTCAATGGAGCAACAGGGATTGCGGTAGGGATGGCAACGAATATTCCTCCACATCATTTAGGAGAAGTCATTTCTGCATTACATTTATTAATGAAAAAATCCTGATGTCACAACAGCTGAATTGATGGAAGTATTACCAGGACCTGATTTTTCCAACAGGTGGAATTGTATTAGGTAAATCTGGAATTCGTCGAGCGTATGAAACAGGTCGTGGATCTATTACGGTTCGTGGTCGTGTACAAATCGAAGAATTGAAAAATGGAAAAAGAACGTATTATTATTACGGAATTACCATATATGGTTAATAAAGCTCGTTTAGTTGAACGTATTTCGCAATTGCATCATGAAAAAGAAAAATTGAAGGAATTACGTATTTAAATGATGAATCTGACCGTAAAGGAATGCGTGTCGTTATTGAAGTAAGAAGAGATGTTTCTGCTTCAGTCGTTTTAAATAATTTATACAAATTAACGCCATTACAATCAAACTTTGGATTTAATATGTTAGCAATTGTAGGGCAAGAACCAAAAATTTTAAGCTTAAAAGAAATTTTACGATACTACTTAAATCACCAAGAAGAAGTGATTCGTCGTCGTAGTATTTTTGAAAAGAAAAAAAGCTGAAGATCGTGCTCATATTTTTAGAAGGATTACAAATAGCTTTAGATCATATTGATGCCATTGTAGCGATTCTTCGTAGTTCTGCTAGTGGTGATATTGCCAAAGAACGTTTCATGAATGAATATGGATTAAGTGATAAACAAGCTCAAGCTATTTTAGATATGAGAATGGTTCGCTTAACAGGATTAGAACGTGAGAAAATCGATGCAGAATATGCAGATTTACAAGCAGTTAATCAAAGAATTAAATGAAATCTTAGCAAGCGAAGAAAGACGTTATGAAATTATCGAACAAGAATTATTAGAAATTCAACAAAAATTTGATAATCCTCGTCGTACAGAATTATTAGTCGGAGAAGCTTTAAGTTTAGAAGATGAAGACTTAATCGAACAAGAAGATGTAGTGATTACATTAACGAAAGAAATGGCTATATTAAACGATTAGCAAATTCTGAATTTAAAACACAACGTCGTGGTGGGCGTGGTGTACAAGGAATGAGCGTCCATGATGATGACTTTGTAGAAAATATGATTTCATGTTCAACTCATGATTCATTATTATTCTTTACGAATACAGGTAAAGTATATCAAGCAAAAGGATATGAAATTCCAGAATACAGTCGTACTGCAAAAAGGGATTACCAGTCATTAATTTATTGAATATTGACTCAACTGAGAAAAAATTCAAGCGATTATTAGTGTACCGGAATCTGATGAAACAGAAAGATTCTTATTCTTTACAACTTTACGTGGAACTGTTAAACGTGTGAAATTATCAGACTTCAAAAATATTCGTACAAATGGATTACGTGCGATTCAATTACGAGAAGATGATCAATTGATTCGTGTAGTAGTAACAAGTGGTCAAAGATGGCATTATTCTTGGAACTTACTCACGGAAATGCTGTAACATTCCATGAAGAAAAAGTTCGTGCAATGGGTCGTACAGCAGCAGGGAGTTCGAGGTGTATCCTACGTGATGATGATTACGTGATTGGAATGGATGTTTTAACACCTGAACGTGAAGTATTAGTCGTTAGTGAAAAAAGGGATATGGTAAACGTACTGCTGCCAGCGAATATGCCTTAAAAGGTCGTGGTGGTAAAGGAGTTAAAACACTTCGTATTACTGAGAAAAATGGACCTCTTTGTATGCTTAAGAACCGTAACAGGGTGAGGAAGATTTAATGATTATGACGAATAAAGGAGTTATCATTCGATTCCACGCTTCAGATGTTTCTCAAACAGGTCGTGGTGCTCTTGGAGTTCGTATGATGCGTTTAGATCAAGATGCTATTGTAAGTTCATTAGCCATTGTTGATCGTGAAGAGGAAGCAGAAGAAACGGTCACTTTCATCTGAAGAAACAGTTAGTTTCTGAAAAAGTAACAGAAAACTTACAAAAACTTCGCACAAGAATTAGTAGACGAACAAGAATAAAAATAGTAAAAATAGACTTTTCTAAATGTAGCAAAGGTGATAAACATCACTTATCATGCTATGAGGAAAAGTCTTTTTCTATTTATGATTAAGATACAAAAAATTTAGTAATTCTATTGAAAAATCAGACTTTAGTCACTAGTAAAGCGCTATTATTAGGTGTATAATCAGCATAATTACAGGATGGGAGGAAGTTATGTCATGATTGAATTTAAACAAGCAACATATGGAGATAAGGTAGCTTTAAACAACTTAAACTTAACAATTGAAAGTGGAGAAATTGTTGGATTAATTGGACATAATGGTGCAGGAAAAATCTACAACCATTAAATCATTAGTGAGTATTTTACCACTCACAAGTGGAACCATTGAAGTAGATGGTGTTCCTCTATCACAAGATCCATTAACGATTAAAGCGAAAAATTGGATATGTAGCAGATTCTCCAGATTTATTTTTACGTTTAACAGCTAATGAATTTTGGGAATTAATTGCAGTTTCTTATCAATTAACGATGAATCAAATAGAAGAAAGATTAACCTATTTATTAGAGTTATTTGACTTTTACTCCTTATCGTTATGATGTCATTGAATCATTTTTCTCATGGGATGAGACAAAAAGTATTCGTTATTGGGTGCTTTATTATCCGACCCAGATATTTGGATTTTAGATGAACCATTAACCGGTTTTAGATCCGCAAGCTGCTTACGATTTGAAAAATGATGCGTGAACATGCCGAAAAAGGAAAAAAACAGTCTTATTTTCTACCCACGTATTAGAAGTAGCAGAACAATTATGTGATCGCATTGCTATATTGAAAAAGGAGAATTACTATTTTACGGAACAATCGAAGAGTTAAAAGAACATAATCCTCAAGAGTCTCTTGAAAGTATTTATTTATCTTTAGCGGGACGTAAGGAAGGAGAGACTGTCGATGAATCTGCAAGCTGTTAGAAAAATTAGTGAAGTTGAAATTTATTATATGCAGTTGCTCCTGCTCAATTAGCTGCTTACCGACAAAAAAACAAGAAAAATCCACTGAAAAAATCGATATTCCTAAAAATTCTTCGTTCTCAGCTTATGATTGGATTAATTTATATTGCTTTTTGGGATATCTAAATTCATTTGGTAAACCCTATTGGAAATAATCCTGTCCTATTTTGATGAATATGATTAGTATTTTTAGTGCTTTTACATTTTCTCAAAGTTTTATTGCTTTTTATAATGTATTTTATGAAAGTAAAGATTTAACTTCTTATCGACCTTATGCTTTTTAGAGAAGTAGAGATTATTCTTGGAAAAGCTATTTCTGTTATGATGGTCGCTTTAATGGGATTAGGCCCGATTATTGCTTATTTTATCGTTTTACCGATTCAATATGGAAAAAGATTTTTGGTATACCATTCCTTTAATGATTATTAACTGTTTTATCTTATTAGTCTTTTTAGGAGTATTTATTTTTACACTCGTACATTATTTGACAAGTTTGTCATTTTTTTAAGAAAAGCATAAAAAAATATTATTTCGAAATATGTTTATTAGGGTTTGTTTCTATTTTTCAGGATTACTTTATATTTTAATTTCTAATCATAATACTGTTTCAATATTAACGAAACAAGAGAGAGCTTTTATTCCTCCATTTTGAAGCTTTTTATGCGATGATTCTTCATCCATTATCGTTTGACGGAATGATTGGCTATATTGGTTGGATTGGAATTACAGTTCTCTTATTAGTGAAATATTTCACTATAAAAGTATTGCCAACCTTTTTATGAAAAAGCGATGGAAGTTAGTTCGATTCAACAATATTCTAAAAGAGTTCGTAACTTTACATTGGATAATTTTTTTCAAAAATTAGTGAGAAAAATACCATATCCAATTAATGAAAGAAGGATCTCATTATTGTTCAAGGAATCATTGCACCAAGTATTTTTACCGTATTTTTGATGTTATTACCAATGATTTTTGGAATAATGAGAGAAGGAATTACTGTTACAGAAATTTTTTTCACCTTCCGATTTTTTTACTTTTCTTATTTATTATTTGCATTAATGTTTGCAGTAACGAAATTCAATTGGAAATAACTTAACAAGTATTGGTTTTTTTCTTTAGAAAGAGATAATTTTGAATATTTAAAAGTATTACCAATTGATATGAAAAATATGCTCGTGAAAAAAATTTAAAGTCTTATTTTTTTAACGCAATCTTCTGTACCGATTTTATTATTAAGTATTGTATTATTAGTACTACGCATGCCAATTTTATTAGTGTTAGCTGTACTAGTTACTTGGTTTTCGATTAGTTTTGGGTTATCAGCTTGGGGATTTGAAAGAGACTATCGACTACGTGTTCCGAATTGGAGTAATATTGTTGAACTACAAAGTCGAGGAAATAAATTTTTATTAGGGATTTTTAATGTTTATTTTATTTATCATTTTTAATCCTTTGTATAGTGGCATCTTTTCCCAATTATTCACTTCCTTCCAGAAACAATTGATATATCATAGGAGCTGCAGCTTTTATTATTCTGAATGGACTAGGACTATTCTTTTCGTGAATATTTATTTAAGAAAAATTGAAAAAGCATTATAATTTTTTTGACTCCATAGTGAAAAACTATGGAGTTTTTTTAGTTTGTATATATAGTTTTAAAACTATAAGCATAGATAATAATTAGATAATTGACTAGAACACTTTCTCCTGTTATTCTAAGTTCAGTTAAAGAACAGCACTGTGAAAAGGTGAGTAGAGAAGGAAACTTGTTTAGAGAGTCTCGATAGGTGAAAAAGAGATCAAGAGAGAATTTTTGAAGATGGCCTTGGAGTGTTAGATATTGAATGATTAAATATCTACGGGTAGCCTCGATATAGCAAGAGTATAAAGATACTCATAGAGGGAATTATTGCGAAATAATTCTAAAAACAAGGTGGTAACGCGAAATTTTCGTCCTTGCAGTGAAAAAACTGTAAGGATTTTTTTATTTTAGGAGGAATATATTATGACAAAACAACAAGCACCATTTAGAGTAGACCACGTAGGAGTTTCTTACGTCCAAAAGAATTAGTAGAAGCAAGAGAAAAAAATTTGCGAACGGTGAAATTACACGAGAAGAATTAACATCAGTGGAAGATAAAAACGATTCAAGAAATTGTAAAAACAAATTGCTGCTGGATTTACAAGGGAGTAACAGATGGAGAATTCCGTCGTGCTTACTGGCATTTAGACTTCTTTTGGGGTTTTTAACGGAGTAGAACATGTAGTGGGTGAACGTGGCTATTTATTTCATGGGAATTGAAACAAAAAGCTGATACTGCAGTACTTAAAGCACTGATTAATGGGAAAAAAATCACCCATTTGTTAAACATTTTGAGTTTTTAAAGAGATTTAGTTAAAGAAGAAGATGTGATTGTTAAATTTACTATTCCTTCTCCTTCACAATTTTATTTTTGAATTAATTCGTACACCAGAGCATGTTGCTGCTTGGGGAAGCTGTTTATTCAACAACAGATGAATTATTCGAGGCTATTATTAAAGCTTATTCTGAAGTGATTCAAGATTTATATGATGCAGGGACTTAGAACATTACAATTAGATGACTGTACATGGGGAGCTTTAGTAGACGATGGATTTGCAAAAAACGTTTCCGTGAAGATCGTCCATTAGAAGAAGTACGAAGAGAGTTTGCTGCTCGTGCGTTTACGTTTAAACAATGGTGTCATTGCAAATGCTCCTAAAGATTTAGTGATTAACACTCACGTTTGTCGTGGTAATTTCCATTCTACTTGGATTTCTCAAGGAGGATACAATAAAGTAGAAGATGAGTTATTAGGTGGGAGAAAAATGTAAATGCTTATTATTTAGAATTTGATACAGACCGTGCAGGGAGACTTTAAACCATTAGCAAAAAGTTGGAACAGAGAAAAAAAGTTGTTCTTGGACTATTAACATCAAAATTTGCTGATTTAGAAAATAAAGATGAAATTATTTGCTCGTATTAAAGAAGCTAGTCAATATGTACCATTAGAAAAATCTATACTTTAAGTACACAATGTGGATTTGCTTCAACAGAAGAAGGAATATACTTACTGAAGAAGACCAATGGAAGAAAAATTGCATTAATTAGTGAAATTGCAGAAGAAGTTTGGGGAAAAATAAATATAGTATTATAAAAACAAACAAAGGGCTATGAGGAGATTTATGTTAATCCATAGCCTTCCATTTTTAGAAAGGAAGTGTCATTATGACAACATTTCAACAACAATTAACACAAGCATTTAAAACGTTAAAACAAGCAAAATGGGATAAATTTAAGTCATCAAATTGATGCTAATAGTCCCTCATTTTCCTGCTTTTACCAGCATTAGAACAAAAAGATTTATTTACATTAAAAAGATGGGTTTCATGTACAACAATTATCAGTAGTTACCCAATACGGAACACATATTGATCCGCCTTGCCATTTTGTTGAAGGTGGACGCTTCCTTGATGAATTAGAGTTAAAAGATTTACTGTTACCATTATACGTGATTGATTGTTCAAAAAAGTAACTAAAAATCCAAATTATGAATTATCGAAAAAGAAATGATGTATTAGCATTTGAAGAAGAATATGGAGAAATTGAAACAGGTGCATTTGTTGCCTTTCGTAGTGATTGGTCACATCGTTGGCCAAGTCAAAGATGATATTCGTAATCTTGATGAAAAATGGCGTTCAACAAACACCAGGTTGGAGTAAAGAAGCACTAGAATTTTTAATTCATGAACGTCATGTAAAAAGCAGTAGGACATGAAACATTAGATACAGATTCTGGAGTTCATGCAGCAGCACATAGGGTTAACAAATGAGTATTATTTACTAAGTCAAAACATTTATCAAGTAGAAGTATTAGCAAATCTTGATCAACTTCCCTGCAGTAGGTGCGGTCATTTCAGTATCTTATCCAAACTGGAAACGTACACCAGGTTCACCTATTCGTGCAATTGCTTATTTACCAGAAGCTGAATAAATTAGAAAAGAGGAATAAATATGTCAAATTATGAAAATTGTAACTGTTGTCAAAAAGCGCCTTTTCCGCTTAGATCACGTAGGAAGTTTTTACGTCCCAGAGCGTTTGAAAAGATGCTCGTGCAAAATTTAGTGCTGGAGAAATTACTGCTGAAGAATTAGAACGCGTAGAAAACGAAGAAATCATTGCTTTAGTTGAAAAAGAGAAAGAGCTTTGGGACTTCAATCAATTACAGATGGAGAATTTCGTCGTGCGTTCTGGCACTTAGACTTCTTAGAAAACTTAGATGGAGTAGAACTAGTAGAAGTAGAACATTTCTCTGTTCAATTTAAAGATAAAGATGTAAAACCTAAAAACTTTACGTATTGTTGGCAAAAATTGATTTTTCTGAAAGTCATCTATTTGTAAAAACATTTTCAAATTCTTAAAAAGAACATGCAGGAGACACACCAGTTAAATTAACAATTCCTTCACCAAGTATGTTGCATTTAATTACACAAGTACGTGAGAAAAAAACTATGTCCCAATTGATCGTTATAAAAGATAATGAAGCATTATTTTATGATGATGTTGTGCAGCCTATCGTAAAGCTCTACAATACTTCTATGACTTTAGGATGCCGTAAATATTCAATTAGATGATACAAGTTGGGGAGAATTCTGTGCTTTTAGATAAACGTGAAGCATATGAAGCACGTGGATTTGATTTAGAACAAATTGCTCGTGATTATGTAGACGTATTAAACCGTGTAATTGAATGGAAACCTGAAGATTTAGTAGTCAAATATGCATATTTGCCGTGGCAACTTCCGTTCAACATGGTTCTCTAGTGGTGGTTATGAACCAGTTGCTAAGACATTTATTTCGGTCATTGTCGTGTAGATGGATTCTTCTTAGAATATGATAGTGACCGTGCTGGAGACTTTACTCCATTACGCTATATTAAAGACCAAAAAAAGTAGTACTTGGATTAATTACTTCTAAATCTGGTGACTTTAGAAGATAAAGATGAAGTGATTGCTCGCATTAAAGAAGCAAGTCGATACATTCCTCTAGAACAATTATGCCTAAGTCCTCAATGTGGATTCTCTTCAACAGAAGAAGGAAATATTTTAACGATTGAAGCACAATGGGATAAATTAAAACTAATTGATCGAAAATCGTTCGTGAAGTTTTGGAAATAGTTTATATAAAAATAATGCAAAAATCGTTGTCAGAATGCAATTTCTCTGATATAATAATGGAACGTGAGTATTAATTTTAATACTCTCCTTGCTTGTTCAAATGAATAAGCCAAAAAGTCCATAAGGAGGTGACAGTCAATGAGTCAAACATCAAATTACGAGATTTTTATACATCATCCGTCCAAACATCGATGAAGCTGCTAAAGCTGAATTGGTTGCAGATTTGATGCTGTATTAACAGACAATGGCGCTGTTGTTGTTGAATCTAAAGACTGGGCGAAACGTCGTTTTGCATACGAAATTAAAGATTTCCACGAAGGTATCTATCATTTTAGTGAATATCACTGCTGAAGATGCAAAAAGCAATTGACGAATTCGACCGTTTAGCTAAAAATCAGCAATGACATCTTACGTCATATGATTGTTAAAGTAGAAGCATTTGCTTAATAATAAGTAAAAACAAATCTTGAAAGGAGCAGATACTATGATTAATAATGTTGTGTTAGTTGGTCGTCTAACTCGACCAGTAGACTTTAAAATATACTCCAAAATGGAGTAGCAGTTGGAACTTTTTCAGTTGCATGTGATCGTCGTTATACAAATCAACAAGGAACTCGAGATACAGATTTTATTAACTGTAGAATTTGGGAGATAGAGCTGAAAAACTTAGCTAAATTTACTCGTAAAGGTTCTTTAATTGGAGTTGAAGGACATATTGAAACTAGAAGTTATGAAAAATCAACAAGGACAAAAAGTTTATGTAACTGAAGTTGTCGTTGAAAATTTCTCCTTATTAGAATCAAGAAGTGTTACTGAACAACGTCCAGTAAATGATTCATATAATGGTTATTCGCAACAAAATCAGTATCAATCACAAGGTGGTTATAACTCACCAAGTGCTCCTACATCATCATTTGGAAATGTTCCAGCAGATCCATTCTTAGCTAATGGTGAAGCAATTAATATTTCTGACGATGATTTACCATTCTAATCAAAAGGAGGATACCGTAATGGCTCAACAACGTAGAGGTGGCGGCGCTCGTCGTCGTAAAAAAAGTTTGCTACTTTACTGCAAAACCACATTAAATATATCGATTACAAAGATGTAGAATTATTAAAACGCTACATTTCTGAAAAAGGTAAAATCTTACCACGTCGTGTAACAGGTACTTGTGCTAAATATCAACGTCTTTTAACTGTTGCAATCAAACGTGCTCGTATCATGGGATTATTACCATTTACAACAGTAGACTAATAATGACAAAGGACTGGATTTCCAGTCCTTTTTCTATCAAAATGTTTCGTGAAACATTAGAGTTTTTCTGACATTAGAGAAAAATGTTTCACGTGAAACATTTTGACAAAAGCGTCAAGGGTATTCCTTAGCTTTAAAAATATGTTAAAATGTATATAGAAAGATGGTGATAAACATATGTTAAATCATTTTTAAGGAATGGTATGAAAAACTTCCATCTTATCTAAGAATTCCTTCTGTAAAATATTATGGAGGATCTTTTATAATCCTTTTTATTTATTCTATGTATGATGAGTTTTGCAACTCATGTATGGCTAGGATTCATATTTCTATTTTGGATATGTTTATTTGCCATATTAGTATATTTTTTTCAATTCAACATTTCAGTAAAAATTAATGAATACGCTAGTTGATTTAGCATATAAAATTCGTAAAGGTGAACAGGATGCCTATTTAAAAAAATGCCAATAGGTATGATTTTATATGATACAAATGAAAATATTACATGGATAAACCCATATCTTCAGAAGAAACTCCAAAAGACAGGATGTTATAGGAATTCCGTTAAAAGAATTAAATGAACGATTATATTATCAAGTGAAAAAGACAAATTCAAAAATCAAAAAGAAAATGATATCTTCACTCATGTAGATAAAAATATCAAGTAATCGTACATCCTGACATTCGAATGATTTATTTAACAGATATAACAGAATATGCAAGTATTGAAGAAAAAAATATTATGAAGAACAAATTGTTTTTGGACAAATATTTTTAGATAATTTTTCAGAAGTTTCCCAATCATTAAATGATAGAAGAAAATCAAATTTAAACAATTTTCGTAACGAATCAATTATCAAGTTGGGCAATCCATCATAATATCTTTATGAAAAGAGTGGACGATGATCGGTTTATCGCATTTTTAAATCGTAAATCATTGGAAACTTTGGAAAAAGAAAAGTTTGATATTATGGACAAAAATTCGAGAAACAACAGCCAAACAAAACTATCCATTAACAGTTAGTATGGGCTTTTCTTATTCTGATAAGGAAAATGAAACGCAATACCCAGAAATTGCTTCTTATGCGCAAGCAAACTTAGATTTAGCTCTAGGGCGTGGTGGAGATCAAGTCGTTGTTCGTTCTCAAAATGAGGATGCACGTTTCTATGGTGGAAAAATCAAATCCAATGGAAAAACGTACAAGAGTAAGAGCAAGAATGGTTTCTCAAGCATTAAAAGACTTAATGGAAGAAGCATCTGAAATTATTGTAATGGGACATCAGTTCCCAGATATGGATGCTATTGGTGGATGTTTAGGAATTAGAAGAATTGCTAATATGAATCAGAAAAAGCTTGGATTGTAACAAATGAAAATCAGTTTTCTCACGATATTCACTAAATTAATGGATATCATTCGTGAACAAAAAGATTTACGAGAAGATATTATTACTCCAGAAGAAGCATTAGAAAAATTAACTCCAAACACATTAGTGATATTAGTAGATGTTAGTCGTCCGGTTATTGCTGCTGCACAGAAGTTTTAGAACAAGCAAATAAGATTGTAGTGATTGACCATCATAGAAGAAGTCAAGATTTCCCAAAAATCCTGTGTTAGTTTACATTGAACCATACGCTTCTTCTACAGGGGAATTAATTACTGAATTATTTGAATATCAGAATAACTATGCAGAAAGCATTCAACCGATTGAAGCAACAGCCATGTTAGGGTGGAATTATTGTTGATACAAGAAACTTTACATTAAGAACAGGCTCAAGAACATTTGACGCAGCGAGTTATTTAAAAATCAGTTGGTGCAGATACGATTCTAATCCAAAGATTATTGAAAGAAAATGTAGAAACTTATTTACTAAGAAGTCATTTATTAAATTCATTAATTTTACTAGATAATAATATTGGAATTGTACGAGGAGAAGAGGATAATCCTTATCCAACAGTAGTTGCGGCACAAACAGCAGATATGATGCTTTTCAATGGAAAATATTGATGCTTCATTTGTTGTTACAAAACGTGAAGATGGTCGAATAGGTATTAGTGGGAAGAAGTTTAGGAAATAAAAATGTACAACGCGTAATGGATGGGTGGTGGTGGACACCTCTCAAATGCAGCTACTCAATTAAGTAATACTACAATTGAAGAAGCTGTTATCCAATTAAAAGAAGTAATTTCTGATTTAGGAAATGAAATAGATTTATAGGAGGTAAGAAAAATGAAAGTAATTTTTCTACAAGATGTTAAAGGTAAAGGTAAAAAGGAGATGTTAAAAACGTAGCAGATGGCTATGCGCAAAATTTCCTTATTAAAAATGGTTTAGCAAAAGAAGCTACAAATGCTAGCTTATCAACTTTAGCTGGTCAAAAGAAAGCAGAAAAAACATAATGCTGAATTATTAGCACAAGCAAAAAGAATTAAAAGAGTTTTTAGAAAAAAGAAGAAACTGTGGTAACGATTAAAAGCAAAAGCAGGAGAAGATGGACGTTTATTTGGAGCAATTCCAGCGAAAACAAATTGCAGAAGAATTCAATAAAAACTTTTAATCTATCATTAGATCGTCGTAAATTTGAATTAGCTGCTCCTATTCGTGCATTAGGTTTTGCTAGAGTACCTGTTAAATTACATCATGATGTTCAAGCAATAATGACTGTGAATATTATTGCTCAATAGTATAAATAAAAACTGTGGAAAATTAGTCCACAGTTTTTTATCATTTACTTGTTAATTATTTCACAAATAAAGATAATAAAAACCACCGATTTCTCATCGGTGGAAAAAGGATTAGAAATATTTATTTTGGGAGGATAAATATTCTTATTTGGGAATGACTAAAGTATAGAGGAAGATTATGAAGAAATTATGAAAATAATTTTATAGATTTTATTATGATTTATGAAAAAAATTATTTATGATAGGCATGTCCTGCTGTAATTCTGAAAGAACGATAAATTTGTTCTACTAAAACAAGTCTCATTAATTGATGAGGAAGAGTAATTCTACCGAACGAAATTTTTAGCATTCGCACGTTTCTTGACAGTATCGCTTAGTCCAAGTGAACCACCAATAATGAAAAATAATGGAACTTTTTCCATTGATACCATAATTTTTCAATTTTTTCAGCTAATTGTTCTGAACTAATTAAATCTCCTTCAATAGCCATAGCAATAACGGTATCAGAATCTTTTACTTTAGCAAGAATTTTTTCCCCTTCTTTATCTTTGACCTGTTTCATTTCTTTTTCACTAAGATTTTCAGGTGCTTTTTCATCAGAACTTCAATTAGTTGTAGTTTACAATAACTCCCTAATCGTTTCTGCATATTCGTCAATTCCTTGTTTTTAAATATTTTTCTTTTTAATTTTTCCAACACTAATAATCGTAATATTCATAAGAGTCTCCTTTTACTCAATGTTCATTATTATTATACTTGATTTTATGAAAAATAATGAAAGTAATTTTTTCTTTTTATGCAAGTATCTTGACAAGAGAAAGAAAAGTATTATACTTTGCAAAAGTAGATTTTTAACTGAAAATGGAGGTTTGAAATGATTCGTTTTTATTTCAACAGTCTATTCCAAAAAGAATTGCAGCTAGTTTTTGCAATTGTTATATTGATAGGCTCACTTATATTAAACTTACCTATCTCACAATTAGAGACATCACAGGCTACCTATTTTGATCATTTGTTTACAACTGTTTCGATGGTTTGTGTAACAGGATTATTTACTCAACCGGTCGCTTCTACTTATAATACATTTGGTCAAATCATTTGTATGTTTTTAATGCAAATTGGTGGGCTTGAGTTTGATGAGTATGATTGCGTTTTTCTTATATGATTTTGGAAAAATTATCTTTAACAGATAGATTAGCATTACAAGATAGTTTAAACCGTGATGATACAAAAGGATTTTAAAGATTATTTAAGAACAATTTTTTTAAATATACGATATTAATTGAAGGAGTAGCGGCTATTGTTCTTTTCTTATCGTTTTATTCCAATGCTAGGGATTTGGCAAAGGAATATTTACAGCGATTTTCTTTGCAATTTCAGCTTTTCTGTAATGCAGGGATTTGATAACTTAGGGAAGTAATAGTTTAATTGATTATGCAACAGATCCATTTATTATCACTTGTTATATCGGCGTTGATTATATTAGGAGGGAATTGGTTTTTGCAGTCTGGTTTGATGTGAAAAATTCTATTTCTTGCTATCGTCGTTCGCTTCAAAAATAAATATCATAAAATCATTTTATCAAACGATTACATTATCATACGAAAGTAGTGATTTTATTAACGATAGGGAATTTTTAGTAGCTGGAACATTTCTAACACTTGATAACAGAGTGGAATAATCCTGATACGATTGGGAAATTTGAAATTTTGGAGAAAAATTATTAGTTAGCTTTTCTTTTCAAACGGTGACGATGAGAACAGCAGGATTTGCAAGCATTGATTATACAAAAGCAAATCCATCCACTATTATTACTCTATTGTATTCAAATGTTTATTGGAGGTTCTCCAGGAGGGACAGCAGGTGGTGTGAAAACAACAACCGTATTAGTTGTGTTTATTATTTATTCGTTCTAGAAATTTATGAGAAAGAAAATCCATTAATTTTAGACATCATACAGATTTCCTATGAAATGGCTAGAAAATCATTAATGATTTTTTTATCATCTTTACTGTCTTAACATTAAGTAGTGTATTTTTATTAAGTATTACAGATCCCACAAGCTCCATTATTGTATACATTATTTGAAACGATTTCTGCAGTATGTGTACAGTAGGAGTAACAGCTAATTTAACACCGACTTTATCGATGTTTGGGACAAATCATTATTATGACGTTATTGATGTTTATAGGAAGAATTGGACCATTAACAGTATTTATTAAGTTTTCTCAAATCGTAATAAACAAGAGTTCAACGATAAAAAATATGCAAGCTCCATTATTAATTGGATAGAAAGTAGGATATATATGACAAAAAAACAGTAGGAATCTTAGGATTAGGATTATTTGGTACGACTATTGCTAAACAATTAAGCCAATATGACTGTGATATTATTGCAGTAGATATTCAAGAAGAAAATGTGAATCGCTTAGAACCTTATGTTACAAAAAGGAGTGATTGCTGATATTACAGATATTCATGTATTAGAAGAAATCGGGCATCAGTGATTGTGAAGTTGTAGTAGTAGCTACAGGAAGTAATTTAGAAGCAAGTATTTTAGCAGTGATGCATTGTAATAAATTAGGAGTTCCAAAAATTGTAGCTAAAAGCAAAAAAGTAAAACTTCAACAGAAATCTTAATGAAGATGGGAGCAACTAGAATTATTAATCCTGAAAAAGAAACAGGAATACGTGTTGCAAAAAAATATCCTCCATCATAAATTAGCAGATGTAATTTCTTTAGATGAAAAATATCTCCTTTAGTAGAATTTTATCCACCATTATCATGGGTCGGAAAAAAGCATTAAAAGACCTACATTTACGTCAACAATATGATTTGAACTTGATTGGCTATCGACCTGTAGAAAATGCTCCTTTAAATACACAATTAAGTGCTGATTATGAGATTCAAGAACAAGTGATGCTAGTAGCTATTATCGATAGTAAACGACTAGAAAATGCTGATTTTTCTGAATGAAGATTAGAAGATTAAAAAAGAAAGCTCTCTAAAAGGGAGCTTTCTTTTTCGTTTGCGATTAACGAATAACTGTTTCAGTTTCAGCATCGAAGAAGTGTGATTTATTTAAGTCAAATGCTAAATCAACCATTTCACCTGGGTTGTGGAAGTCACGAGCATCCACTTTAGATACGAATTCAGTGTCATCTACTTTAGTATATAACATAGTTTCAGCACCTAATAATTCTGATACAACAACTTCAGCTTTTTACAGAAGATGAAGGATATGTTTCAAGAACAATTTGTGAACCTTTAATATCTTCTGGACGGATACCGAAGATTAATTCTTTACCATTGTATCCTTTTTCTTCTAATAATTTTTGTTTTAGCTAATGGTAATTGTAAAGATAAACCTTTACCGTTTGAAATAACGCCATCTTGTAATGTTACTTTGAAGAAGTTCATTGCTGGTGATCCGATGAATCCAGCTACGAATACATTGTTTGGAGTATTGTAAACTTCTTGAGGAGAACCGATTTGTTGAACGATACCGTCTTTCATAATAACGATACGGTCAGCCATTGTCATCGCTTCAGTTTGGTCGTGTGTTACATAAATTGTAGTTGTTTCTAAACGACGGTGTAATTTAGCGATTTCTGCACGCATGGCAACACGTAATTTAGCATCTAAGTTTGATAGAGGCTCGTCCATTAAGAACACTTTAGCATCACGAACGATTGCACGACCTAAAGCCACACGTTGACGTTGTCCACCTGATAAAGCTGCTGGTTTACGTTCTAGGTATTGAGCTAATCCTAAGATCTCAGCTGCATTTTTTTAACACGTTTGTCGATTTCAGCTTTGTCATATTTACGTAATTTTAATCCGAATGCCATGTTATCATAAACACTCATATGTGGATATAATGCATAGTTTTGGAATACCATTGCGATGTCACGATCTTTAGGAGCCACATCGTTCATTACAGTGTCCCCAATTTTTAATTCACCTTCAGAAATATCTTCTAAACCAGCAATCATACGTAATGTTGTAGATTTACCACATCCAGAAGGTCCTACGAATACGATAAACTCACGATCTTTGATATGTAAGTTAAAGTCTGTTACTGAATAGAAATCAGCATTGTCGTATATTTTTTTGTGAATATGATTTAATTCCATTTGTACCATTTTATAAATCCCCTTTGTTTCTTATTGGATAATGTAATTATACATGAAAAAAAGCTTTCAAAACCTACAGTCCCCTTGCCTAAAAATTTTTCCTTTATTTTTTTGTGCAAGTTGCTGTGTGAAATGAGAAAAAATATTTTTAATAAATTAAAAATAATTTTAAAGAATATGAATTATTAAAAACCTTTTTATTGAAAACGTTATCAAAAAAATGTATAATAAAAATTAAATTATAAGTGAAAGGATATGTGAATCATGGATAAATTTTTATGTATTGATATTGGAGGAACTAGTATTAAATATGCAATATTTAATAAAGAAGGAGAAAAACAATCAAAAGTATTTAAAACTCCGACTATAAAAAGATGAATTTAGTAATAAAAATTTTACAGACAGTATTAAATTTGGTTGGGGAATTTAAAAATGAAATTTTTGGGTGTAGCTATTTCATCTGCAGGAGTAGTAAGTGCTGAAGGTAGTATTGCATATGCAGGGTATACTATACCAGGATATACAGGAACTGAAATAAAAAGAAGTAGATTATAATATTCCTTGTTATGTTGAAAAATGATGTTAACTGTGCATGTTTTAGGAGAAGTATGGAAAGGTAGTGCTAAAAATGCTAATTCAGTTGTTATGTTGACAGTTGGAACTGGTGTTGGTGGTGCTGTATATTTGAACAATAAATTATGGACAGGAATTAATTATACTGCTGGTGAAATTGGTTATATGTACATTCAAGGAAATACTTCCAAGATTTAGCATCTACAACAGCATTGCTTGAAAATTATGAAAAAAGAACCCAAGAGAAAATTAATGGAGAACTTCTATTTGAAAGGGCAAAATCTGGAGATTTTAATGCAGTAGAATCTTTTAAACGAACAGATTAGATTATTTAGCAGAAGGATTAGTAAATATTTGCTATTTAATGAATCCAGAAAAAAATTGTTTTAGGTGGAGGTATAATGGCACAAAAAGAATTTATTATGCCTATTTTAGAAAAATTATTTAGAAAATAAAAATTGTAGATAAAGCGATTTTTAACAACAAAAATTGAAGCTGCTACATTGGATAATGATGCAGGTATGTTAGGTGCGTTATATCATTTTTTTACAGCAGGAAGGAAAGATATAAGTGACTATTTTAGAAAAATTGAAAAAAACAATATGTAAATTTAACTAAAAAAGAAAAACAAATTGCACTATATATACTTCAACATCCTAATGAAATTAAAAACAAGTACTATTACAGATTTAGCTGTTAAAAATAGGAACTTCACCTGCTTTGATTACTCATTTTTGTAAAAATTGATAATATTAGTTTTATGGATTTGAAGTTAGAAATTAGTAGTGTACGAGAACAAAAGGATATAGTAAAAAAGTAATTTAGTAGCAGATCATATTTCTGAATTCTATTATCATGTAATTGAAAGAACGAAGAGAGATTTAACAGTCGAATTGGTAGATTCAGTTTTAGAAAAAAATAAAAAAATGCACGAAGAATATATTTTTTTGGTGTTGGTAGTTCAGGTTTATCAGCGTTGGAATTACAACAACGTTTAATGAGAATGGGAATGAATTCTACATGTGTGACGGATTCTCATATGATGCTTATGAATAGTTCGATAATTACTGAAGAAGATTTAGTAATTGGAATTTCTATTTCTGGGGAAACAACAGATATCCTTCAAGCTGTTCGATTAGCAAAAATTAAGAGGTGTATCTATTATAGGATTAACAGCTTTTAGTGAAAGTGAATTAGCAAAAATTAAGTGATGTTTATCTTCTAGCTTATAATAGTACATTTGTAAATAATGAAAGATTTGTTAATTCTCAATTTGCATTGATGTATGTTATTGATATTTTATCTATGAAGTTATTGGAAGATGATCGTTATCAATATACAATGTTACAAACGATGGAAACAATTCTGTCTAGGAGTGAATAAAAAGTAAAAAAATTTCAAAAATCAATTATTTTAAAAATGAATTAATTTTTAAAAAAATATATATTCATTTTTACTTGCAATCTATCTTCTATTCAGTTAATATATGGTTGTAGCAAGCGTTTCCAGCAAAAGAGGTGCTGTATGAGAGTGGAGATTGTTAATCAGTTAAGCCCACCAGGTTTAGCTGGAATGATTTGTAAGCGCATAAATAACAAAATCCTAGTTTATGGTGGCAGTTATTTTTCCCAGAAAAATGAGCCATTAAAAAACATCAAAAGTTCAATCAAATCGAATCTATGTATATAATGACGAGTTTAAACTTTTATTTGAACAAGAAGGAAAAAAATTTATCCAGACAAAGGCATTGTAATACAGGAAAACAATATAATTTATTATATACAATCTTCATCTATTTATAAGATTAGTCTGACAGATAAAGTAGAAGAAAGAGTGTCTCGGTAATTTTGATTTTGAAATTGAAAGCGGATACGGATGCAAAATAGATGAATATTTATTTTTGGACATAAAGCAAAGTTTTCAATTTAACTTATTAACAAGAGAATTAATAAGAAAAAGATTTTCCTGTAGAAGGTAGAGCTCAAAGGTGTTTCTGTACTTTATAAAAAATGAATTGTACTATTTAGGAGGAGCTAATTCTGAGGCTTACACTAATGGATACAAATATAATTTTGAAAATGATGATTGGGAAAAAAATTGATTACAGGGTACCTCATTCTGTTCTAGGAGCAGCAACAGTTCAATTAAAATGAAAAAAAGAAGTATTGATTTTAGGAGGCTTTTAATCAAGATGTTTACAATCAAGCAATTATAGATTTGAAACAACCTGGTTATAGAGAAGAATATTTTTCAAAAAGAAAAAAATTTTTCAAATGGAATCAAGAAATATATCTACTGAATATTGAAAACAGGGGCTATTACTATTTTAGGAAAAAGATGAACGTTTTTGCATTATGTGGAGCTGGATTTATAAAAAGTTGATAATAATTATTATATTATCAGCGGCGAATGTAGTCCTGGTAGAAGGGCTGCAGAAATTTTATTAGTTAAGGAATTAATTTAAGGAGGAATAATATGAGTTTAGAAAAAATTTAAAGGAGTATTTGTTGCTTTCTACTCAGTGTATGATGATGAAGGAAACGTGAGTCCAGAAAGAGCTAAAAAAATTAGCACAATATTATATTGATAAAGGTGTAAAAAGGTCTTTACGTAGGAGGTTCTTCTGGAGAAGGAGTTCTACAATCAGAAGAAGAACGTAAAAGTAATATTGGAAGCTGTAATGGAAGTTGCAAAGGGGAAAACAACAGTAATTGCACATGTAGGAGCAAATTCAACTGTTGAGTCAGTAAGACTTGCTAAACATGCTTCTGATTTAGGAGTTGATGCAGTATCTTCAATTCCATGTGTATATTATGGATTTTTCACCTGAAGCTGTAAAAACAACATTGGTTAGCAATGATTGAAGCAAGTGATAAACCATTTATCATTTATCATATTCCACAAACAACTCGATTTAACTTACCAATTTCTTTTATTAGAGGAAATGGCTAAATTAGATAAAGTAATTGGAATTAAATGTTCTTCAGAAAGTACTTTTGAATTGCAACAATTTAAAAGCAGTTGGAGAAAGAGCAAAACAAGGAGAATTCTTAGTGTTTAATGGACCAGATGAACAATTTATTGCTGGTCGTGCTATTGGTGCAGATTCAGGAATTGGTGGAACATATGGTGTAATGCCAGAATTATTCTTGAAATTAAATGAATATGTAATTGAAGGAGATTTTGTAAAAAGCTCGTAAACTTCAAAATGAAGTGAATGAAGTCATTAAAGGATTATTATCAGGACCTTCATTATATGCCGTATGTAAATATATTCTAAAAACTTCGTGGAGTAGAAACTGGTGAAGTAAGAGGACCAATGTTACCAATTTCTAAACCAGAACATATTGAATTAGCTGAAAGACTAAATAAACGAATTCAAGAATTAATTGAAGAATATAAATAAAAAGGAGACTTTATATGAAAAAAAGTTAGTTAAAAGGATTTTTTTAGCAACAGCAGCAGTAGTAGCAGGGTTAGCAGCTTGTAGTCCTGCTGGACAGCAAGCAGGTGGAGGTAATGGATCTGCTACTAAGGAGAAAAACGTTCTATTTATCTGGAATTTTAAAAAGGTACAGGGGATAAAGTACCATACGTTTGGCAAGATGGTGATGGATTAGTACCATATATGTTATTCCGTGGTTTGTTATTAGCAGATTCAAAAATTTGAAACAACAACACCTGATTTAGCAAAAGAATGGAAAAAAATCTGATGATGGTAAAAACGTATGAATTTACATTAAAAAGATGGATTGAAATGGTCAGATGGGGAAGCGTTAACAGCTGCTGACGTTGAATTTAGTGTTAAATTAGCATTAAAAAACATCAGTAATTAATGGTATTTTCCCAGCTACATTCTTAAAGGTTGAAGGTGCAAAAGATTTTTAAAGATGATAAAGCAGATAAAATTGCAGGGATTACAGTAGATGGAAATAAAGTTACATTTAATCTTTCAGCTCCTGTAGGTAATTTTGAACAAATTATGACTCAATTCTTTATCTTACCAAAAACATAAATTAGAAAAAGAAAAATCCATTAGAATTAAATAACAGTACATTTTGGTCTAATCCTGTGACTAGTGGTATGTATAAAATTAAAGAGGTTAGTGCAGGTAACTTCTTAGAATATGATAAGAATGAAAAATTATGAAAAAGAAAAAAACCAAAAATTTGAAAAAAAGTTGTTTTATAATTTCATTTCTGATCCTGTATTAGCATTGCAAGATGGAAAATCTTATTTCTATACAACAAATAAAACCTCAAGAAATTAGTCAGTTAGATACTGTTAATACATTAACTAAAAAGAAGTGGATATTTTTATACTATCGTTACTTTATTACAAACTTATCTGGTGTTGATGGTAAAGGAATTCTGCATTAGCAAATCCAAAAAGTTAGAGAAGCTATTTTTATATGCTATCAATCGTGAAGAATTATCTAAATCAATTTTTCCCTGAAATTTCAGAATTAAACCACACTGGAGTTCCTACAGCGCTAGATGCATTCTTGAAATCTGCAAATAAACATGAATATAATCCTGAAAAAGCAAAAACAATTGTTAAAAGAAGCAAATTATGACTCTAGTAAACCTTTAATTTTAACTTACTATTACAATGACCAAGCTTCTCAAGATTTTATGCAAGCTGTAAGTTATCAACTTGATCAAGTTGGTATTAAAAATGAAGTAACTCAAATTACTTCAGATGCAACAACTGGATTATTTAAAACTCGTAAATATGACTTAGCATTTAAAGGTTTATCATCATTCGGTTATGAAAGTTGGTATGGTGAATATGCTTCAACAAATACAAACTTTAATAATATTACAAATGGAGATACCTCATTTGACGAATTAACTAAGAAATTATCTGAAACTTCAGATGTAAAAGAAAGAAATGCTATTCTAGGCGAATTACAAAAATTAGAACAAGAAAAAAATTGTTGAAGTTAAAATCTATTTACATTTAAAAACTTCATCTACCTAAATACAAGCAAAGTTTCAATTCCAGATAATGTACAATTTGGAAATCCATTCTATACATTTGACTATAAATTTGAAACTTGGGATGCAAAAATAATTAAAAATAAATATTTTTAGTTAGTAATTAAGTTGGATATTTTTGGGAGTGAGATGATATAGGGTACTCTAACCCAATATCCCTCACTCCTATTATATAAGGAGAAGATATACATGAAGAAATATATTTTTAAAAAAACTATTATTCATGATTCCAATGTTATTGGTTATTAGCTTTTTAGTATTTATCGCACTTGACTTTACTCCAGTAGATCCGTTAACTTATATGATTTCTCCTGATATGGCAAGTAGTGCAGAACAAATTGAAAAGTTAAGACAACAACTAGGTTTGAATGATCCAGTTATTGTAAGATATGGAAGATGGTTATGGCAATTATTACATGGACAGTTTGGTTATAGTATTGTGAATGGTAGCCCTATTTCCAAGATTGTTGCACAAGCGTTACCTGCAACATTTGAATTAGCATTTGTGTCATTGTTTATTTCAACAATTGTAGGGATTTTTAATTGGTGTTATTTCAGCAGTAAAACAAAACGGTATAGTAGATAATATTGCTCGTTTCTTAGCAGTAGTAGGTACTGCAATTCCTCAATTTTTCTTTGGTATTTTACTTTTTAAACTTTTTTTCGCAATTCAATTAAGAATTTTTACCAATTGGTGGACGCTTTACAAGTGGAGATCTTACATTAATTACACATATTAAACATTTAGTTTTACCAGTTATGGCTATGTCAATTGGTTTAGTATCAGCGTTAATGAGATATACACGTAACTCAATGCTGGATGTGTTTAATGCTGATTATGTTAAGACAGCTCGCGCAAAAGGTGTTCCAGAATGGAAAGTGTATTTTTAAAACATATTTTTAGAAATGCAATGCGCCCAATCTTGGTATTATTAATATTCCGTTTACCATTATTAATTGGTGGTTCAGTAATTATTGAAAGTGTATTTTTCATGGTACCAGGAATAGGTACAATTATTATCTCTAGTGTTACTGCAGGAGATTATCCTGTAATTATGGTTACAACTTTAATGATTTCGATTGTTGTATTATTTGCAAGTTTATTAGTGGATATTATGGCAGCAATATTAGATCCACGTATTCGTTATTAGAAAGGAGGACAAAGTTATGAAACCAGTGCCTTTTATGGATCTTAAAAATTCTATAATAATAAATTAGCCTTTATAGGGTTTTTATCTTTTTACAGTAATTTTGTTATCCTGTATTTTTTTGCTCCATTGTTAACAAGTTATGCACCAGAAGCAGTTGATTTAGTTTCAATGAATCGTGCACCGTCAAGTTTACATCTTTTTAGGAACAGATAAATTAGGTCGTGATGTATTTTCAAGAATATTATATGGTGGTCGAGTTTCTATTATGGTAGGGATGATTGGAGCACTTTTGTGGGGCTTTAATCGGTACAATATTAGGAGGAATTGCTGGATATTTTGGTGGTAAAGTAGATGCAATTTTAGTAAGATTATCAGAATTGTTTTCAACTTTTTCCAGATATGATTGTTATTCTTTTATTATCAAGTATTTTTGGACAAGGTGTGTTTAATCTAATTTTTGTATTCTCTGTTATGGGTTGGATGACGACATTTCGTATGGTTCGTAATGAATTTATGTCCTTAAAAACAAGAAACTTATGTAGATGTTTGTAGAGCATTTGGATTTTCAGATGCACGTATTATTTTTTTAATAATATTTTGAGAAATGCTCTATCTCCAGTAATAGTTTCTTTATCAATTAACGTTGCGGGATTTATTTTAAGTGAAGCTGGTTTAAGTTTCTTAGGAGTAGGTGTACCTTCAGATATTCCAACTTGGGGAAATATTATTAATGCAGCAAAATCAGCAGATGTAATTAAAAAAATAGTTGGTGGCTATGGGTAACTCCAGGTGCAGTTATTACGATATTTGTACTTTCCATTAATTTTATAGGTGATGGATTAAGAGATATCATGGATCCAAAACAACAATAGGAGGTTGACATAATGAATCCAACAGTTTTAGATGTAACAAACTTAAAAACTGAATTCATCAATGATAAAAAGCTTTCCCAATCATTAAAGATGTGAACTTCAAATTAGAACGTGGAAAAGTTTTAGGAATCGTTGGTGAATCAGGATGTGGTAAAAGTGTAACTGTAAATACAGTATTAAACTTATTACCAAAAATGGACGTATTGCAGAAGGTGAAATTACTTATTTTTGATGAAGATAAACCAATTGAACTTCAAAAATTAAAACAATATGGTAAAGAATTCCGCAAATTACGTGGTGAAAAAAATTTCAATGATTTTCCAAGATCCAATGTCTGCATTAAACCCAGTGTATACAATTGGAAATCAAATTACAGAAGTATTATTTGAACACTATGATATTACTAAAGAAGAAGCCAATAGACGTGCAATTGAAATGTTAGAAAGCTTAGGTATTCATAATGCTGCAGAGCGTATGAACGATTATCCACACCAGTTTAGTGGTGGACAACGTCAAAAGAATTGTTATTGCAATTGCTATGGTTTGTAATCCAGATATTTTAATTGCAGATGAACCAACAACAGCATTAGATGTTACTATCCAAGCGCAAATTTTAGATTTATTAGATCAATTACGTAAAGAACACGGAACTTCTATTATTTTAATTACTCATGACTTAGGGGTTATCGCTCAAATTGCTGATGAAGTAGCAGTAATGTATGCAGGAGAAGTTGTAGAAGTTGGAACGGTTGCTCAAATTTTTGATGAACCTAAGCATCCATATACACGTTCATTATTAAAAATCAATCCCAAATCCTGAAAAACATGGATAAAAAATTACATGTAATTCAAGGAAGTGTTCCTTCAATAGCGGAAATTTCAGAAAAAGGATGTCGTTTTGCAAATCGTATTCCATGGTTACCAGAAGGTAGTTGTGAGGCAGATCCTCAATTACATGATTTAGGAAATGGTCATTTTGTAAGATGTACGTGTCATAAGCATTTCTTCTTTGAAGATAAGGAAGAAGAAGTGTTAGATGCAAAAAGTAGCAGGAGAAGTTGTATTAGAAGTTAAAAATGTTAAAAATATTATTATCCTAAGAAACAACTTTTCAAACCACAAGGGGAGCCACTAAAAAGCTTTAGATGATGTATCTTTAGAGTTGAAAAAAAGGCACAACTATTGGGATTGTAGGAGAATCTGGAAGTGGTAAAAAGTACTATTGCCAAATCATTAATGAAACTTCATGAAATTACTGATGGAGAAATTAATATTGAATTAAATGGACGAACTCAAAAATATTTATGGTATCAAACGTAAAGAAGATTTAGATTTTCCGTAAAAAGTTCAAATGGTATTCCAAGACCCATATGCATCCTTAAATCCAACTAAGAAAAATTTATGATTCATTTGATGAACCAATGATTGTTCATAATATTGGAAATGAACAAGAACGTTTTTGAACGTATGAAGGAAGCTCTGAAAAATGGTGAATGTACCAATTGAGTATCTTAATCGTTACCCACATGAATTTTCAGGAGGTCAACGTCAACGATTGTGTATCGCTCGTGCTTTGTGTATGAAACCAGAAATCTTAATTTTAGATGAACCAGTTTCTGCCCTTGATTTATCAGTTCAAGCACAAGTGTTAAATTATCTTGTGGAAATTCAAAATAAAGAAAAAGTTAACATATGTCTTTATTTCTCACGATTTAGGCGTTGTAAAAATATATGTGTGATTACTTATATGTAATCCATAAAGGAAGAATTGTTGAAGCAGGAACAAGAGAAGATATATGACAATCCAATGCATATTTATACAAAGAAACTTCTTGCGGCAATTCCAGAAGTAGATTATCAATTCAAAGAAGTATTAGCAGGAAAAACGTAGAGAAAATGATATAGAATTTAAAGAAAAACTATCATGAATTCTATGATGAAAAATGGTCGTGCATATGATCTTAAACAAGTTTCACCAACACATTTTGTTGCGTTAAAAATCAGAATAGGATGATATAAATGAATTTAAATAAAAAAATATACTTTTTGATAAAGGCATATTTAATCCTTATCGAATGAGTAATGTAGAATTGAAAAGTAAATCAGGCTGTGAAGGAGAATAAAAATCTTCTTCACAGAAGATCAACCATGGGAAATTCGATATGATAATAGTTATCCAAATGTATTTTTATGATGAAATAGCAGGAGTGTATCGTTGTTATTATTCTACATTTACAGATGATGAAGAATCTGAAAAAATATTCACTTGAAGAAAGAAAAGTAAGACAATATTGTCCAAAAACAAGTAGAGTAGTGTCTTTATGCTATGCAGAAAGTATTGATGGAGTAAATTGGGAAAAAACCTAATTTAGGAATTACAGATTTTCGTGGGTCTAAAAGAAAATAATATTATTGGACATTTTTACATGGAACGTCTGTATTTTTAGATAAACATGAAAACAGATGAGAATCGTCGTTATAAAATGTTTACAAAAATTGATTATGGAATGGTGTACACTTTTATTGCGGTAGCTTTTTCAAAAGATGGAATTCATTTTGATGAATATATTAAAGTTCCAAACTTTAATCCACGTGCTGATACACATAATCATATAATATATGACGAAAAATTGGCTTGCTATATTTTAATCACACGTACATGGAGAGATTCGCTAAGACTACCTTGTGTTTCTACTAGTACAGACTTTATTAATTGGACTCAATTCAAGAAATTTTAAATGTCTGCGACTATGAAAAATCAAATTTATTCAATGCCGATTTTTAAACGTGGAGATTACGTATTAGGATTAGCTTCCGTTTTCCATGAAGGGATCAATTAGATGATAATTATGATACCGTTGATTTACAGTTAACCTATAGTTATCGTCATGCAGGATGGCATTATTTAAATACTAATACACCTTTAATCCTCGTGGAAAAAGGGAAAGTATGGTGATGGAGAATTTGATTGTGGTTGTATTTATGCTTCAGCTCCAGTTGAAATAGGAAATCGGACATACTTTTATTATATGGGTGAAATGGACAACATACCAATTTTAGAGAAACAAGTTTATCACGTGCTTACGTAGAAAACGATCACTTTGCATATTGGGATGTAAAACGTTCGGAACATCCAGGTGTGTTATATACAAATGGATTTATCTTCTTAAATGATCAAGTTTATTTAGATGCTGAAATTGCTGAAGATGGATTTGTAACGATTGAATTGTTTGAAGCTAATCATACTTCAAAAAAATATTGAAGCAAGGCTAGAAAAAGTCAAAGAAAAATCGATATAAAATAGTATTTAGTGAAGCAGTACTGAGAACTCAAACAAGATTAAAAAAATCAGTTTTAAAAATGCAAAAAAATATGCAATTGAAGGTGATTTGGATATTTCAAGAATTGAAGCTGACAATACACTACTAAGGAGCTAAAATATGAAATATGATTTATATGAATATTGTATTGATCTTCTTTCTCAAAGAGGAGTTACAATAGATGCGATGGCTGAACTAGTGCTGTTTTCACATATTATCCAAGCTTAACAATGGAAGATGCAACTTATGCCATTCAACGTGTATTGAAAAAGAGAAGTACAAAATGTCATTATGACAGGGATTGAATTAGACAAATTTGCAGAAGAAAAGAAACTATCTGAACCTTTTTCAAAAATTATGGAAAAAGGATAATCCATTGTACGGAATTGATGAAGTTATTGTATTTTTCAATTTTAAACTTATATGGTTCAATTGGATTTACAAATTATGGCTATCTAGATAAATTAAAAACCTATGATTTTTAGAAAAATTGAATGAAAATCATGAAGGAGTTTTGTCAAATGTGTTTTTAGATGACATTGTAGGTCAATTGCCGCCGCTGCATGTAGTAAGATTGCTCACAATCATGAAAGCGACGAAATTTAGAGGAGAGATTAGTATGAGTAAGAGTATTTTAGATGCATTAAAAGGAAATTTAATTGTATCTTGCCAAGCTCTTGAACATGAACCACTTTACAATCCAGATTTTTCGTTAATGCCATATATGGCTAAGGCAGCATTACAAGCTGGTGCTAAAGGAATTGCAGCTAATAGTGCAAGAGATGTTAAAGCTATTAAAGAGGCTTTTCCAAATGTTCCTCTGATTGGTCTTGTAAAAAGAGACTATGAAGGAGGAGAGCAGTACATTACGGTAACGATGAAGGAAGTTGATGAGTTAGTAGAAGTTGAGTGTTGATATTGTAGCATTAGATGCTACATTGAGACCAAGATTTGATGGAATAACAATTAATGAGTTTATACATCAAATCAAAACAAAATATCCTTCATTATTGTTAATGGCTGATATTTCTACTTTTGAAGAAGGAGTAAATGCTGAAAAAGCAGGAGTAGATTTAGTAGGTACAACGATGAATGGATATACACCTTATACGGAATCAGGGATAAAAATCCTAATTTTGAGTTAGTACACCGTTTGATGAAGTTTTAACGATTCCTGTTGTTGCAGAAGGTCGTATTCATGAGCCTCTTCAGGCTAAGAGAATGTTTGAAGAAGGAGCATTTACTGTTGTAGTTGGTGGAGCAATTACAAGACCATTAGAAATTGCAACTAGATTTGTTAAAGAGCTATTAAAGAATAATTAAATAAAGTTATGCAACACTATCTGTTAAAGAGTCTGTTTATTGGTTTAAAACTTTTAAGCAGACTTTTTAGCATTCGTTTTTCTTTTTGAAGTGTAAATAAAAGATTTCTGTAAATTAGGAAATCTTCTAGTGTAATTTTACC
>BNJT01001464.1_pt1 | contig 41961 bp, 43 predicted proteins | sample 8540491 | NCBI WGS metagenome assembly BNJT01 (sample SAMD00202455, study PRJDB9452) | human saliva metagenome | host: Homo sapiens | reverse complement strand
GGAAGAGTAGGTGGATGGGTGTGAAAACAGATGGTGTTTCGGTCTTATGATGGGCATCAGGTCTTGGCGGGCTATCTAGGGACAGTGGGCTGGGATATGTTAATGTGAATGACGTGGAGGCTGGAAGGTGAATGTATTTAAGTGTGGGCGGTCACAAAACACAATAATAGATATTATGTAAGTGATTATGTGGAACTAGGCGAAGACAGGGGTGCGGTGATGGATATTCTGGTGAACAAGCGAACAGACAATATACAGATAAGGAGTAGTTTGAAAATGGTTGTGTTTCAGATTTGGGAGAAGTTCAGTGGTCAGGTCATTATGTAGTTCATGGGAAACAGATACGATGCAATCGGCGGCAAAGTGGACTCCTAAAGTTAATGTTCAATATACAAATCTAAAAAAACAAATGTAAAAATTGAAAAAAACACGTTAAGAACAGCAAAGGTGAAGATGTAAACAATCATTCTGTGCAGGGTGGCGAAGTTGTATGGGGAATTGGAGCAAAAGACTCTTGCAGGGCGGACGTGAAGAGGCTGGTTTACAATGTGGGCGATGATTTGGCAGGTTATCAATTAGATGTGGGTAAACCTGACAGTAAGGGCTGGGAATTTGATGTTAAATATGAGTGCAGCACATTCAAAAGTTTGTGGGTGATTTAAAAAGCAGAAGGTTTAGCAAAAGGCTAATAAGGAGTAACGTTGGTTTATACAGTTCAACATTGAAATGTATGGTACAGTTATGAATGACATGAATTTCACAAATAAGTATCAGTTTCGAGATGTTAATAACAAATTTGATGTTTATTCAAAGTAGTGTTGGTATATCAGCGGGTGGGGCTAAATCGTCAAAAGATAGTCAAATCAGAACTATTAAAGGTTGAAGTATAACAAGGGACGTTAAAATTGATGTGCAAACAAGTTCTTGGGCGGTTCTACAGGTGGTGGCATTGAGGGTGAGATTGGGGCGTACAAAGGGTATCAAGGTGGGCTGGATGCAATTCAAAAAGGTTGGCGCAGTTGATGATTAGCTGGAACAAGCGATTGAATTTTGAGTTTCAGGCAAGATCAAATATGTAGAAACAGAAAGTGGTAAAAGTAAAAAGGAATTGGTGGGATTCAAATCTATTGAAGAAGTAAAGACTAAATTAAAGGCATTTTGAGATCAAGCAAAATCAGAGCGAAAGATTTCAAGTATTTATGGCAGATAGCTAGAGTTCTATGATAAGTATGTTTCTAAAGGTATTTCTGTAACAATCATTGAGGCTAATGAAAGTTAAATCTGCATTTAGCGAAATTACGAAAACAAGAGCAAAATTGATTTTGGAAATGGTGCAGGGGGCAGTTTAGTTAAAAAAATAATGTTGTAACATGGGAGCTTTTACAAGAAAGAAATTTGAATAGTAAAGGTGTTGACATCAACAGTATGGAAATGTTGTGAGCGAGGTCAGTGAAAGGTATGAGGTCAGCAAATACAAAGGAATGGTTGTTGAAAAAGGACTGGGTAAAGGGTTATTCGTTGTAGATGATTGGCTAGAACAAGCGGTTGACATTGAAACAGGAAACATCAAGATTGTTGATTCTAAAAGGTGGGGCATTGAAGGTGTGAGTTTCTAAAGTTTACAAATCATTAGAAAGAGGTAGGGGCAGTTCAAGACGTCTAAAAGAACAAGGTTCAGGCAAAAGGAGCATTCAAGTGTTGGTCAAATGATATGAACGATTGGTTCAATAAGTACGTTGTGAGTGGAGAAAGAATTTTGATTTACATTGTTCCTATGAAGTTAAGGGACAGAAATGGGTAGGGCGGTGGAAAAATATGAAAATGGTGCATATCAATTAGATTTTGGTTCGAGCTAAAAGTTGGTGGGGATTGTAGTAAATGGTGAAAGCAGTCAAGGGCTGAAACAAAGCGGAGTTCAACAAGGGCGGGTGAATATTGATGGCAAAGCAAGTATTTGCAGGTTCTATCAATTGGGCATATGAGGCGTTGAGTACAATACAAAGGGTATCAGGACGATAAATCTCGTATTACTAGGTTTCTTCATTTGGCGATGATTGGCTGAAGATGTGTTAGATGTGAACTTTCTGATGGTATTAGAATTTCTGAGTCTAAGGGTCAAGATGTAAAAGGTTTGAAAGTCATGTTTATGAAAGTATTGAAAAAGCAGGGGTGGGTCTCGTAGGGATGAGCGGGCGTGGATTTAGGGCGAAAGGAGCATTCAAGTTTGGGAAGCGGAAAAGTCCTACAGAGTTTTAGGGCAAGTATGTTCAAACAGGTGATACAATTACAATTATCAGGCTAATGAAAGTCAAAGAAAAAAAATTCAGTAGGGGCGGTGGTAAGTATGAAAATGGTGCATATCAAGTGAACTTTGGTGTTTGGTGAAAGTAGGTGTAACAGTAGTAAACAATATTCCCTAAGTTTGGAGTAAGAAAGATGTTGTCATTAAAAGTTGGTGATGGCGAGATCTAAAGATGGTAAAGAAATTGTTCTAGGACAAAAAAATTCTTCTGAGTCATTCGATGGTTCTCTAATTGGGGCATGGGGGCGAAGATTTGTTTGAATACAAATTCGTTGATGATTGGCAGGGAAGTACGATAGATTCGATGGTGTTTACAAAGTAATCTCTAAGAAGGGATTTCAAGGAATTCTGATGGAAAAAAACATTCAAAGAAGGTGACGATTGAGATTCATATTCATTCTTGAAAGAAGATAGGGTAAAAGACAGAGTTTGAAGTTGGATTAAAGAAGAGTTCTTAGGTAATTACAAATGATTCAGAGTTCAGAGCGAGTATTTGTTGAAATGAGTCAGTATCAAGTCAGGTGAAGTTGAAAACAAACAAAGTCACGTGGTAAATGGAGTTGAAGTTGAATCTAGCATTGAGACAGCAGGTCTGAGATCAAAAACAGATTCAGGTCAGGAGCAGCAGGGCAGAAGTGTTGGCATGGTGGGGATGTAAGTGGTGGGAGTTGTTATGGCGGGTGTCAGATTTCAAGTGCTGGAGCAATCGGTCTCAAACGTAAAAGAGATTAGGCATTTAAAAGATTAAAGGTATGGCGAAAAGTGTAGTGCTTTTTCTTTGAGTAAGTCGTTTTGAATGTCGTTATATCGTCATATAGCAAACGTAAAAACAGTTAAGGGAGCTTTTCGATAAATGTATCGATTTTGCGGAAAAAAACGAGTTAGAGTCATTGAGGGTGGTAAAAATAAAAAAATAAAAAAATGGAATAATATAAATATACGGTATTTAAAGTGGGCGTATAAAAAAAGTCAAAGGAGTGCAACATGATTTTAACAGAAAAAGAGATAATTTATTCAACAGATGAAAGATTTGATTTAATTAAGGGGCATGTCATTTTGAGTAGAAATTTATATAATGCAAGTCTTTATGATGTTAGACAATATTGAACTTTGAGGCAAATCATATAGAACATGGCAATCACAGGGATCCCTATTTTTTTGGTAAAAAAATAATAATTCCGATTATTGTGAGACTCAATCTCATTTGGCACAACAAGTCTTGATGCAAGTTGGTGAGACAATTTCTCAGTTTTTTTCAATAACAAATCAAATAAAAAAAGAAAAGAATCTAAATATAAAAAAGATAAAAAAATGGGTATAACGTTGTTGATTTTCCCAAAAAAATAGTATCTCTAAACAAATTGATTTTTGATGAAGATAAACAAATTTGTAGTTCAAAATCTATGTAAAAGAAGTTATAATCTTAAAATCAAATCAACAAAACATAATGTGAAGATGGTTAAATTTGTTTTATGACAAGTAAATGATTTAATCAAATGTTTCAAAAATTTATGAAGTTGGAGCTCAAATTAAAGAAAGATAATTCTAGGTATTTCTCAATTGAGGCTGGGTTTAAATAATATTGTTTCTATTTACAATAACATTGGAATCAGACATTGTTATACAATGGCGGACGATCAAAAGTATCAATCAATATTACAATAAGGCGATGCAAAATTAAGGTCAGAGTTGGACAATAATATTAAATCATCTAAAAAAATTAAAAACAATTATCTTTAAAAACGCAACAATAAAATTGATTATGAAATGAGACAAAATCTCAAAGTCATATTATCAATGAAGCAATAAGACACAATATTTCAAAGGTCATTATTGGTAACAATATTGGTTGGAAAAGTGAAATAAATATTGGCAGAAGAAATAACCAAAATTTTGTTCATATTCCTCATACAAAATTATTTAATCAACTGTTATATAAGGGTTTGTTAAATGGAATTGAAGTAATCTTCACAGAAGAAAGTTATACTTCCAAAGCGAGTTTCTTTGATAAGGACGAATTACCTGTTTATGGTGAAAACGATAATCATAAATTCTCGGGTAGAAGAGTTTGCCGTGGTTTATATAAAGATAGCAAAGGTAATTTATGGAATGGCGATTTCAAATGGTGGCGGTAACATAATGAGAAAAGTTTCAGATGAAGCAGCATATAAAGAGATAAGAAAAACAGAAGAAATGATGAAACGACCAATTCTTATCACATTATAAAAGTATCACTCAATTTGTATAATGAGAGTGTAGAAGCATTTGTAGGTGTGCATTATGAGGAGTTAAATCTAATTTAATAAGTCTATAAAAATCAAATCACATTTATATATATTTGATTGAAACTATGAGTATGGTAAAGATTAGAAAGTGAAAATTATAAAAATGAGAAAGCTGACAAAAGAGGTATACAACATATTATTTGTTTGGGCGATGTTGAGGGGAATTGGTCTAGAGACAGATAAAGACGGAAGAAGTATTAAAAAAATGATTTAATTGAAATTTCTTATATTCTTTCAGATGAGAAATTTATTCCAAATGAAAAGTAATACATATATTGAGTGTGCAGATTACGATTATAAAAAAATATGGTTGAAAGAGTTAAGAAAAATGCACACAAAAAAATAATTTGATTTGGCGATTCTAAAAAAATCAAAATTATCGATTTCAGAAATTGATAATAAAATGTATAAAGAATTAAGAGAGTGGGAAAACAATAAAGTGTCTGATTTCAATTCTGAGTGGAAATAGTATTCAATATGATTATGAAATCATTAGAAGATGTTTGGCTCAAAAACATTTTCATTGGTTTCATTATAGAACATTTGATGTTTCAGCAGTAGAGGGGCGAATTAAAATTGTGAAATCCTAATTATGGTAAGCAAGAAACAAAAGAAAAAAATTATAATCATGGGGACGAGACGATGTATTGGGGAACTTTCAATGAGTTAAAGGGGACTATAGAAAAGATTGTAGGAAAGGGCGGGGTTAAAAATGTTTTATGTAATTTTTAGAAAGAATGAGTTTGAAAGTGAATTTCAAATTCATTGAGTGATGATTCTTTTGTGGAATTAAAGAACAATATAATTGGTAATGATTATTGTTTAGTATATTCTAAAAAGATTATCTTTCAAAATCTATGAAATCTTAAAAAGAAATAAATGTAGAGGATTGAACATATCCTTATATTTCAAAATTAGTTTTTGAAAACATTTGAAAAAGAATTAGAAAAGAAATTGTCAGTTGAAAAAAATTAAATCATTCGTATTTGATTTATTTATAGCAAGTTATGGTGACGGGTAGCTCATTTGATGATGAATATTGGTTTTGGCAGATATTCAGGCGACATTAAATCAAGAAGAAGTTTCAAATTGATATTAAACGATTTAATGAAATGTTAGCATATGAGGGTGTATAAATAAAGATGATGTAATGCATCATTAAAAAAAGTATCTTCGACAATTCAGTTAAAAAAATATTAAGGGGACGGGGCGTGGAAGAAACGATTAGATTAAAGATACAGAAATATATAACAGAAATTTTTCATTGTTTAGTAATGGGCGGATTTGTAATTGAGACTCGTTTGTTTATAAACGAAAGATATAGAAAATTTCTTAATCAATGAGATAGGGACGGAAAGAGTTAAATGAGTAGGATTACAAGATTTCAAATGATTTAAAAACACAAATCAAAAAGTGGTTGATTTAAGGGAACTATTTAGAAAAGAAGGTATTATGTTTAGAAGAAGGGCGGATTACTGGCAGGATGCTTTGTCGCTTTCCATAATGAGAAAAGCATTCTTTTTACAGTAAGTGATACAGGGCAGAAGTTATCATTGGAACTGGTTGTGGAAAAACATGGAGATATTTTCAGTTATATTCAAGAAACAGAGTCAGTATCATGGAAAGAATCTGTAATCTATTTAGCAAGAGGTATCATATTCCGTATGAATTTCAATAAAGACGATTCAAAAATGAGTACAATGGCAGAGCATATGATTTGGGAGAAGATTTGGGTAATTATTACAAAATGAAATTTAATGAATTAGCAGATTCTCAGTGGGGCAAAAAAATGATTGGTGACAGAAATCTTGATTATAATTCAGCGAATATGGTTGTAGGAATCATAAAGACGATTAGATTATATGATTCAAAAAGGTTGTAGTCATGATGAATTAAAGTCAAAGTCGGTTTAATGTATGATAAAGGTTGAGTTTACAACAAGTAAATCATTTCAATCTTTATTGAAAAAATTATATGGGTAAAGTTATTGGATTTGGTGGAAGAGCATTGAAAGTCAAAAAGATATAGAGGCAGAAAATATATAAATTCAGGCGATTCTATCGTATTCCATAAGAAAAAAATGTAGTTTATAATATTAACAGTGAAAAAAACAGGGCAACAAAGATAGAATTTATTTATTTAGTAGAAGGTCAATTTGATGTGGAGCGCAGGTGCATGGATATACAAATACAGTTGGATTTCTGGTACAGCATTTGGTAATGAACAATTAAGAGATATTTTAAAAAGCAGTTGGAGAAAAATGGTAATATAGTATTATTGGTAGATGATGATGGGGGCGGACAAGGGAAGCGTAAAAATATTTAGAGCATGAGATCTATTCAGAGTGGATTTTATCAAATTGAAGATTTGATTGAGGGCAGGGACATGTGATTGTTTACAAAGTCATGATGGAGATTTCCCAAAATGGAACTTTCGTAGAAAAAGCATATTTAAAAAAATTAGAAATGAACAATTGTTCATCAATCTCTGATAAAACAGAGTTTATCATGGATCTACAAACAGAATTAATTGATATATTAAGATTCCATTTTAAGAGGCAATGTTTAAGAAGGTGTATGTTGGATTGGTATGGGCAGATTCAAGTTATCATTGACAATAAGGTGATAAAGATACAATTGGTCAACAGAGTTTTCAAAAGAGCAGTGAGTGTTCTAAAAAATAATGATAGTAATGTTTACATTTTATTAGCATTAAATATTCTATTTTCTTATCCTGAATATTTCAAGGGGAATTAAAGGGGCATATCTAAAGATAAGTTTAATAGGGATATGAGGAATATTAGCAAGAGATGTATTTCAATTAAATAAAAAAATTGGTGAGAGATTATGAAGATAATTCAGGAGCAAAAGATGGTAAAAAGCAATATTATCTCAGGCGTTTGATGAGATTTGAGATGAAAGAGATATAAAAAAACACAATATTGGTATTTGTTAGATAAGGGCAGTGAAATCAAAAAATAAAGAACGAGAAGCAGAAAAGAAAGAAGAATGGTTTGGAAGAGACAGGAGGACTCTGGACTGAAGTAATTAAATCTTTATTATCTGGATTATCAGATAAATGATATAAGTATTAAAAAAACAAAAGGAAGATTTAATGCAAGAAGAATTATATAATGTGACAAGAAAACAAATGGTTTATTGGATTTATTCTTTCAGGTATGGCAGTTCTGAAAGCTGGTTTTATGAACAAGATTTATAACGTATTACATTTTATTTAGAACGTAAAACAAGGAGGTTGTAATATGTTTATTCCTTGGGCGTTGTATCATTTTTTTCATTTTTATTTGGATTTAATTGGTACATCCATTGGTAGCATGGATATTTCAAATCCACTGGAACATGACAGCGTATTTGTGATTTTATGTTCTGTTGAATTTATGTGATTTTTGAAGTTTTTCATTGTATTTCATCAGGGCTGAGACAATTAGGATCTATCCTGGGTTGAGAAGTTATGAAAGGTTGGATTTATAATTTTGAATATAGAAAAAGTCTTATGAGATTATACAAACGAAAACAAAATATTAAATCATTGAAGAGGGGAAATGGGTAGAGCTATGATTGCAAAAGCCCTAGGAATATTGAGCGATAAAGTTTTCATGGAAAGCAATGGTGGCGGTGATGTTAAATATTTTGATAAAGAAAGAATCGTAAGAAGTTATTATGGCGAAAGATGTGGTCATACGAGGCTGGGTCAAACAGGTTGCGTAGGGGAGTATACAGTGACTCAGTTAATGCAGAAATGACATTGGGGCGGTAATCAATGTTGGCAGTGATTTAAAAAGGGATGAATATCCATATTGGGTTTAGCAAAATGGAGTCAGGAACATAGTGAACAATTTTATCAGTTTGGGCGGAGGAAAGGATTATAACAATCCATTTGTGATAATCAGAGCTCTTGGGAGCTCTTGCAACAGGTGCAGCGAGTTTCAAGGGGCGATGTGATGTTAAATTTAAGACAATGGGACGGAATTTCAGAGTATATAAGAAAAAGAACAAAAGATATTTTTGGAATCAATTTTTCTATCTATTGGAAAAACGTGGATAGAGAAAAGGGACTGAAACAATATATTGAGCGGCATGAAGGTGGATTATCTCAATTTGTATCAGAACACAATTAAAAAAGAATTTATGGCGAACGAGTTGAGCAATTTAAGATTGATGTTTCTAATAAAGAACATGTTGGTGAATATGTGTCTGGTGGGGATAAACGAAGATTAAGTGGTTTGAGTTTGGATTATATGAAGAATTAAATAGTCCTCAAGGTAAAGGTTTGTTAGAACAAATCAATGGGAATTTTGTTTCAAGTGGTGAACAGATTATGTCAGAGGCATGGTGATTGAACACAAGGAGGAGTCCTTATCACGATTGAAATTTGTTTGAGTTACGAGATTTCAGAAGAAAAGCATGTTGTGTTATTCTCATTTGAGCTAAAGAAGAAAGTGATTTTGGTAAATATATGGGTTCAATTATCCTATCAGATTTGAGTGGGAATCATGGGTATAAGGGTGAGGAAATAAAGATTTAGTAGGAGTATGGGTTAGATGAGTTCCAAATTTTGGACTAGCAACAGTTGGCGATTTGCGTAGAAAAGATCGTTCTTCTAAAATGTATATTCTTTTATCTTTACAATCATTAGAACAAATTGTAAAATCTAGTTCTGCAAATGGTGAGGCATTAGAGATAGTATTGTTGATGACATTCAAAATTTCATTATTCATAAAGGTTCAGGTCAAAACGGGCGAAGAGTTAGCAAAAAAATTATTGGTCAGACAAATATGAAAAAAATATGTAGAATCTGGGCAACGTAATTCTAGTCTATTCAATTGGATGGCAGAAATTCACACAGTCTAGAGTTAATACACAAGTGGGAACTAGGTGGATTGTTTCATGAGTAAATTCAAAAATCTATCAAACATATTAAAGAAAAATAATTGAGATTCGAGAACATTATATTACAAGAAATGTGAAAGAATTTGGGGCTCAATGGAAAGGGCGTAGTAAGAAAAGTTCAAATTATTGTTGATGAAGAATTGTTACAGGCGTAGAAGATTTTATTAAAAAGTTCAATAATTCATTTAATGCAGATAAAAATGAACGAAAAACGATTCAAAAAGAACATTCAAATTAATAGAAGATGAAATCGGGGCATTGGAAGATTTAGATTTTGAGTCAGTTTATGAGTTTGAAGATGTAAAAGAAGAAGATTTTGGTGAATCAAATTCTTTAATGGACGGATGAAGGGCTAAATATTCAAGCAAGAACATACAAAGATTTAGTAAAACAAAATAGAAAAAGAATCATTAGGGAGTAAAAAGAAAAAAAGTTTCCTTTGATGATTTTTGTATAAAAAGGCAGAGTTCATGCTTTTTGATATAAAAAGAAAAAAATAAATAATACGAGGGGGTGGATTTCATGGCAGAAGAGTACGAATAAAAAAATGAATTTCATTGGGATTTAGATGAAGATTTTTCAATCAGTGGCAGTCGAAACAGTAGCAGATGAAGGAGAAAAGTCATATACAGATCGTTGAGGTTCAAGAAAGTATTGAAGATGATGAAGAAATCTCTGAAAGTCATGAAGGAATATCTATGAAAATAGCAAAGAAGAAAAGAAAAAGAAAAAATTCATAGATAAAAAGAAAAAAAGAAATTAAGGCTTTCGGTAAAAAGTTTCAAAAATATGACGATAGAAAAGATGTTGGTATGGTAAAAAGTTCAAAGAGGTTTAGTCCTTGGTGGATTGTTAGTTATTATTGAACTAGGAGTTAAAAATGACTTTCTTCCCAGCAAATTCATATGGTGATGAAATAGCACAAATTGGCTAAGACAGGTATGGGTCAGAGTAATTTTCCTATTGATAAAGGACAGAGCTTTGAGACAGTTCATTGGGTATTATGTGAATTTCAGATAGTGGTGATTCAGTGGTCGAAATATGTTATCTTATTTCTATACAGGTGTTGGCAGAATCTAATGTGGCAAATGGTCGTACAACAGGTGACAGTTGGGGCAAAAAAACAATAAACAACATATTATTGGGTTCAATTGGGTTTATGAAAGGGAACGACAGATTTTTTTCAGCAAATTATAAAATTTCTGTTTTAGTTGGCGACGAAAATGGTCAAGCTGGAAAGCAGTCAAAATCCAACAAGTCATTGGTTAGAACTCTCTGTAAATGTTTTATTATGACAGGGGCGGAGCAATGAGTATTCTAAAGGTGAGGCTGAGTAGTCAGCTGTCCTATAACAAATGCAGGGAGGGCAGGGAAGAAGGTAAGATTGGGACGGCGATGAGGGTGGCAGCATGAAACAGAAAAATTTGAAATCTGGTATCAAGGTTATTGGAGGGGACTTCATCTGTGAGTTTCTCATGAGTGAAATTAGGGCGTATATTTCAGATAAAAGAAGATAAGGAATTTTATATTCAGGTTTCAATAGGGATATGGAATTTTCTGCAACAGATGAGGCTAAATACAGACATTACATATAAAGTTTGTGAATTCAACAAATGAAGGTGAATGGAAAGTTGATGTTGGTGTTAAATGGGCAGATATTGGTTCATCTGATTCTAAGGGGAAGGGCATCTGTGGTGGTAGATATATTATGACAATTAAGAAAATTGGCGAAGATAAGTATGTGGTAACAAGGGAAGTCCTTGGTTTATACGTTTAATTTAATTGATTTTGATATTAAATTCTAAACAATATGAAGTTTTTATCGTAATATTGATATGAACTTTAGAAAATGATAGAATTGGTCATTTTCTAAAGCAGGATTTTGGGTCAGAACTTTAAGATAATATATTATCTTTGGTGAAATACAATTCAACAATCTAAATACACGGAGGCATCAAATTGTTTAATTATTTAATTTTGAGCGGTCTTGACAGGGTAGGGGACATTAGTACAACAATGGATTGGACGGGGGCTCTTGTGATTGGCGGATTGTCAATTAAATTCTTGATTGACAGGGGAGTTTTCCATGTGGGACTCATTTATTCTTATTGGAGCAATCGTTGCAGTATTGATTTATGGTGGCGATTTATTCTTCAGTCAAAACGGAACATTCAAGAAAGCAGTTGAAGAAGGTGGTAAACAAGTACAAGTTATTTTCAAAAGCAAACAGTTTTTCCGATTGATAATATAGGGCATTAAATTAAAATAGAAAATAGAAGTTATAAGAATTTGATTCTAAATAAAGTAGGGAAAGTGTAAAGCAGGGTTCAAGTTTAGAGATTTAATATAAGGAAATACTGAAAGTAGTGGTAAATCTTAGTATTGGTTTTTTTGAAAAAAATATAGCGAGGGTTAACGGTGTAGTGAGTAAAAAAATAAAAAGAAAAAAAGGATAAAGGGGACAAAACAATAAAGAATTCACTAAGGAATAATGGGATCATGGAAATATTGTTGTATCTGATAAAAAGTATGGAACTATTATATATTAGCAGAGAAAAGGAACGGGTTTCTTGTCGGATAATTCTAAGATTATCCTAGCAAATGCAACACAATCAGCATTAGCAAGTTTAAGTGCAGGGTGGCATGAGATTGGATTGTCATATTCAAATTTCTAATGAGTCCTTTCAGGCTGATTCATGGGAAGAACAAGTGAGAATGGAATATGCAAAATGGACGTATAAATCACAAGCATTTGAGGAGACTATAGGTGAGAGAAGGAACATATGGGAAATTATATGAGAACAGGTTGAGCTATTTCGGTGATAGAGTATTCAATAGGGGGTTCGTTTGATGTAAACAATTTAAATATTTTAGAATATTCATTAAAGATGAGTCTAAAGGGAGTACTCAAAAATCTATTGATGATGTGTTGGGGCTCGGGAAGAAAGTGGTGAAGAAGAAGAAACAGGGGCGAAGTCAATGGAAGAAGATTTATATGAGGTTTTACACAATTCAGATTTGATGGTATCAGGACAATAAAGAAGATGAGTCATCAATATTAAACGTAGATTCTATCCAGCAATGGCAGCATATTTGGAAGCAGATTATGATAACAGAATTGGACGACATTATTGTAGAAACAGGTGGTGGTTGATGTAAAAATCAAGATGATTTTATATTGAGTCAATTCAAAAATGGTGACATAAGAGGGATATAGAGCAACATTGAGACTTCTCTAAATTCCTATGAGGGTTCAATGGCATTCGAGTTCCAGCATTTATGTATAGAAAAGGGGTGACTCCTTTTCACAATGGATGGCGGGTTTGAACTGATTCCAGCAGAAAGTATGAAAAAAAGTAAATAAAAGAAATTGGAAGCAGATGATGGGAAATTGAGAGTTTAGTGGAAGTGGACAAGGTGTCAGTGAGCTCAGTTAAAAAAATAGTTTTAAGTTACAAACAATTGAAACAGAATTTGAGAAAATAGTAAGGAGCTGGATTGAAGGTTCATATAGAATTGGTGTGGAGTCCAACAGAAGAAATCCTAAAAAGATGAAAGCAGGCGAGTTCAAAAACAAGTTTTCAATGAAGAAGATGTGGTCTTGAGATTTGGACAGCAGGGTGAGGGGCTACAAATGTTTAGAGAGGAATTTTGCAGTGGACATTTGGAAATCAATTCATTTCAACAAACAACAAATTTAGCATTAGTTGGGTTGGTGGAATTGAAATTTGGGTCAAAAGTTGGTGAGGGCTGATAAGACAACAAATGCTTTATAGGAGATGAAAAATAAATGGGACGATAAAAAGAAATCATCAAAAGGAGAAAAATCCTGGGTAAGATTCTTTGGGACTTGGGTTGTAATAGTACAGTATTGGCAATGTTGTTTATTCAAGTGGTATTAACATGGGTAATCTTTTCAATGGTGTACGTTATCATACGAGGCGATTTGGGGAACTAGATTAGTTGAATGTGTTGGATCAAAACTAGTAATTATGGAACTTTCAAATAATTACAATGTGAAGTCCTAATGGATTTGAAAATCAAAATCAAATTCGTCGAGTTTCAAACAATAATGGCGAGTCAAAGCGATGGTGATTCCGATTCTAAACAAAATTCAGAATCAAAGGATAGTAAATCAGCAAACAATAATAATCAAAGCAATAATTCAAGTTCAGAAAGTGGAATCAACAATCTGGAACAAAGTAAAATGAGTAAGAATGATGAACTGGATGAATTAAATTCTATTCCAGTTGTAAGTGCGTATAACAAGGGCTAAAATATAAACGTACAGAATGGAAACATTGGATTAGTTATGAAAGTCCTTGTTGGTCTGAGTACGTGAAGAAGTATTGGATAGACAAGCAGAAAAAGGGTAGTGTTGGTTATTTAGATAAGAATGACAAAGAAACAAAAGATAAGTCAAGAACTATTCTATCAAATCAGGTGGTGGCATGGGGCATATAGCAAAGAAGTTGTAAATGAGCTGAGTAGAATTAGACATTGAGCATGGGTGGGGCTAGTTGGACAGCAAGGGGCGGTGGACAAGAATGGGACAAACAAAAGAAACAAGATTGGCGTGAGTTTTGAGCGTTGGTTGGCTGGTGCAAAGAAAAATAGAACAAAAAAGGAGATAAGGGATCTGGATGGATGAGAATCATCTAAGTGTGAATGGCAGAAAGTCTGTCAGTCATATTGTTAGAAATATGAAATTTCAAATCTTAATAAAAGCAGATAAAGATGGACTTTAGAAAAGCTTTAATTCTTGAGTGGAAATTGATGTGTCAGAGTAATATGAGGGGGCATAACAAGAGATGTCGATAATATTCTTTCAATTAAAGAAAAAGAAAAAAATCCTTGAAGAAATCAAGAAGATTTAATTGATTTATTCAAGAAGGGTTTTTGAAAATCAATATAAACGAGTTGAAAGTAAAAAAACAATGTGGACGCTTGAATAAGTATTGGCATTGATACAGACAGAAAAAAACATGATTGGAACTAGAATTAAATGAGATTAGAAAAGTAGCAAATAAAGGGAGTTCGTTGAGCTCTTTTTATTCGTAGTCGTTCTTTAGCAACATTTGACATTGCAGAATGGTATCAACAGAACAGAAGGTTTGGAAGAATTAAGTTCTGATGGTTGGGACTCAAATTTTTTTACAAAACAGAAAGAAGAAATATATTAAATTGGTAGATGATTTAGAAGATTTGAAGATGATAATAGAGATGAAGATGAGGAACATTACAGGGATCGAGTAGATGAAACAGAACAAAAATAGAGTGCTTTGAAGAAACAAAAACAGAAAAAGAGGATATAGAGTTTCGAGTCGTGTCAAAGTTTATGGAAGAAAGCAAATGGTGATAGATGGCGTGCAGGGCAGATTAAAGTATTACAGTTTGGATTATATGAGATATGTTATTTTTCGGATGTTGCGTTTGGTGATGCAGATTACAATTTATCATTAGGGGGATCATAAAGATTCTATGTATCAATTATTGATGTTTATAAAAAAATGGTTGGGGTGAAATTTGCTGAAGTTAATGAGTGTCTAATTGGCTAGATACAAACATGAAATTGAGGTTTTACGAGATAAAGTAGCAAGATATGAGATGCTATTAAGAAGCAACAGAACAATGATATATAAATTATTGAAAGTAGGTAAAAGAACATAGGAGCTATAATGATTAAACATTTTAAAGTTACATTATTGAGACTTTCTTTTGGTAGTATATTCTTTGTTCTTTCATTTTTGAGTATGTTTAACGTATCTTTTGGTGGTTTTGAGAATGGTGTTGGATTCTCTATGGAGCTCAATACAGTATCATTACCTGCAAAAGATATGATTAACTCTAATGTGGGGTCTAGAATTTATACGATTGATGAATTATTCTCAAGGTCTGCAGGGTTTGGTATTCCTTACGGTACATTAGAGGAAGATAATGGGCTGGATTATCGGTCGGCTGAGCAATAAAAATAGTTGAAGAAAAAAATAAAAAAATCTTTTCAGACAGGGGGCAGGGAAGGGGTAAAAAAACAAGGTGGAGGATTCTTTGATGGTTCTATCAGATTATAGGGGTGTAGCATCATCTTTGAGCGTATGGGTTCAGATATTTAGCAACAAGTGTGGAACTTCCTTTGGCTATATAATTTCATGGTTAGTTAAAAATGTTGTTTGAGAAAAGATTGTAAGGAATGTATGGGGAATTTTATTGGTGGGACGTGGTAGGGGCGGTTTTAATCTCAGGAAACTAGGAAAAAAATGTCTTTTATCCATTATCAGGTGAACTTTCTTAACAGTTGCAGTGTATCTGATTTGGGAAGGTTTAATTAAGAGAAAAATTCAGAGCAAGTTTCAGTGCATTAGGTTGGTCATTGGTGAGCTTTAGGAGTATTTGGTATTGTTAACGGACAATTAGTTGCAAAAAGCAGAAATCAGTGGCTAATTGCAAATTGTGTATTGTCGGAGAACTCCAGGTAAATCGATTCAGAGTAACAGGTGGTAATCTAAAGAAAGCACAAACAGTATGTGTGATGCAGATGAGTTTCATGATCGTTTCGGGATGCAGAATCAAGCTCAATCAATGCAGGTAGATTTTCATGTATTGTAAACAAGGCATTGTTTATGATAGATGGTCTGAACAACAATTCGGATATTCGATTTGATGAATTATGGACGTAAATCCAAGATGGGTACAAAGTTTGAAAGCAAGATAAATTATCTGGTGGTGATTATTGTGTGAATTTCTGTGGGGTGGCAGATCAAATGTCAAGTTCAGGGCGGGTTGGGCAATTCAAAATGTAATGTGCATTAGCATTTATGAACTCAGGACGACAGGTTTGGCGAAAAGATAGGATTTCCTGGTATAACAGGTACGGAGCATGGATGAGTCAAATGTGGAATGGTATTCAGGTAATGGTGGGACTTTCTGTTCCTATCTTATTATTGATTGGGGCTCATTTATTATTGTAGCAACATTCGACGGTTGTAGTATAGTGAGATTTGTATATAACATAAGTGCAACAATATTAACAGTATTAAAGTCAATCTTCCTATTGATTGGCATTCAGCTGAGTAGAGGTAGAAAAAAATCTTCCTTGGTTGGTTAGAGTCAATTATTTCAAATATTTTTGGAAATATATGCAGAGCATTTCATAGTTATTGTTATGATTTTTCATTTATGGAAGCTTTCTCTAAGATGGACAGCACAAGTATTTATTGAGTTCAGTAATTCTAGGGTGTTGGTTTTGTGTCATATAGAAAAAGAATTAGTAGGGAAATTTCAATGGAAAGTTAATATGGGTGGTGGCAAGTTTCTAATATTGCTGAAGAAAAGAGTTTAATAAGGGCGGTCAAAAAGCAGAAATACATGGGTATGGACTGGGACGGTGGTGCAATTGGTGGTGATGCTTGCAGGTATCAATGATGGTAGAGAGTCTGGTAAACTTTATGTCTAAAGACGATAAGATTGCGTAAATATAGTGAAAGTACAAACGTTGAAGTACTTTTCTGAGGTGGCGATACGTTTAATATGGTGCAAGGGAGGCATGTCAGTGGGGTAAAGGTGCAGTACAAAGGTTTACGGTGGTACAAGTATGGAATCAAACGTGGTCGTGGATTTATTGCAAAGTGAGACAGGCAGGTCAAGTTGGTAATGAATTAGCACAAGAACGTAAAGGGAGGGCAGAAATTCGTGAAAACGAAGCAAGAGAACAAATGAATGAAAACATGCGTAAAGGTTATGAACATATGTGCGGGAGTAAGAGGGGGCTCACAAAAAAACGAAATGGTGATTCTAAACAGGAGAACAGAGGGAGTTTGAGACATGGTAAATTAGCACAAGAATTAAATAGTGGTGGATTATGGGGAAGAGTGACAAATGACGAGGCCCAGAACAGAGGCAGTAATAGTGCAGAATCTAAAGAAGATATTATTAGAATTGAGGCAGACATTAAAGAACACAAACAAGTTTCTGACGGGTTAATGAGTAACATTAAGAATAACGGTGGAGATGTAATGGTGGTGAGCGATGGGGTTGGGCGATGAGGAAAGTAAGAGATTATGAAGATGGGCAGTGCAGAAACACAAGGGGCTAATGGAGTATCAAAGGTGGAAGCTATGAAGAAGAAGTTAATCAGTAATCAATGAACGATTAGACGATATGAAATCTAAGGGCGGAGGTTTGCGAGATGATGAGGAATGATTGGTGAGAAAAATAAAGGTGTAGATATTGAAAGTTGGTGCTACAGTAAGGAATTTGAGATAATCAATTCAGTAAGATTATCAATCTATGCAACAAAATTTGAATCTATTGTAAAGTCACATAAAAAGGGATGTGGTAAAATAGATTCATAAGGGAAGAGTTATTATCAATAAAAGTGATGCAAATCAAAAGAAGATATTTCTAAACAAATTAAGAATGATGGTGTTTCTAAAAGAAATCAACAAAGATGAATAAAAGAGGGTTTAAAAGTACTCTTTTTATGAAAAAATTTTTAAATTTTGTGCGGTTAAGTTTTTATTTTGGAATAATATAGTATAAAGAAATGCAAATTGCGCAGTCTAAAAATAAGTATATAGAGGTAAAGAAATTATGCAAGCATTCATGATTTTTAGAAGCAGGTTTGGTTCGTAAAAGGGTGGATAAAAAAGTAAATACAGCAAATGGTACAACAAGTGTTATCAATCTTGCTGTAGCACACTGCAAAAGAAAGATGGTAATGATTGGGTAGATGATGGTACATATTACATTGACGTGGTGCATGGGGCAAAATTGCTGGAAGCAGTGGCGAAGTCAGATATTCCTGGTGGATTCCGTCTTATTATTTCAGGCGTTTTAACATCAAATTTAAAGGCAGAATAGCGTACAAAAAGTGGAGAGATTGTCCCAGAACATTATGAAGAAGAAGTTAGAGTGGATTCTATTGGTGTTGTGCTTGCATTTAATCAAACTGTTGTGGCAGGCGTACAAAATCTGAAAATGGTGGAATATGTACTGCTCAGCAAAACAGGCTAAAAGCAGGTGCTCAAAACAAACAGTACATCTGGTAGCAGCTGATAATTCATCATTATTCGGGGACGATGATGATAGTGATGGTGATGAAGATTTCGATTCACTATTTGGTGATTTGTAAAATCTTAAAAAGCGTGAACAGCTTCTATTCTTATTTTAAATGATATATAAAGCTATTATTGAAAAAAATAAGGAGATTATTATATAATGAATTTAGATAATACAGATTATCAAAAAAATTGAAATCTAATCCCCTAATCAAGAAATTCTCGAAACTGCTCCTCAATCAAATTTGGAATGATTGATAAAAGCAATGGAGCTCAATGAAAAGATTAAACAAACTAGAGATAATATAAATAGATTTAGACAACTTGTTCAAAATACAATGAATGCTATTAGAACTGCAATCCAATTCATTGTTACTTCAAATTTTATCTGTTCACCACATTCTGATTGCACCGCCACCATTGTCGCCTGCCTTTTGCTGTTATATATTCTCAAACATCGTCCTGATTGTTACTCTTATCGTTACAGCGATGCCTGAGTCTCAGGAATGAATCTGTCACCAAATGTGAGAAATTGAGTTTTATTTCCCAAAGTATCGACCTTTCCGCTGTCTTTCTGGAGCTCACCAGCCCAGAGCCAAAATCGAGCTCACCTCTATCTCAACCAATTGATGAAGATGCTGATATCCAATGTTGCCACAACCCCACCTAAAAATTGAGTGCCCAGCTGCCACTGTTTGCATTCTCATATCTTTTCATGAATTTCCATGCGCCTGAGTCTCTTTGATGTAATAAAAGACCCAAACGCTGATTTAAAACCCGTGACATTATTTGTGCCATCCGTCCCGCCAGGACCATTTACTATTGACGCCACATATGTCACGTTGAACTCATTGCTGAAACTCAAAATCGACTGGACTTATTGAAACTTACGAACAAAATGTTGAAAAAGGACAAATTGTTGCTCGTTATACAAGACAATCTCGTTAGCTTTTTCAAATGCTGATTAGAAAGAAGCTTAAAATGAATTATAAAATTAAAAATTCTTTTTAGGATCACTGTTGCTGTATTTGTTTTTACTGCCATTTATTATCAAATCAAACAAGAAGAAACCAAACACTTTTTAAATGGAACTAAGACGTCTGACGCTCAAAAAAAGAAAGATAAAACGCATCAGCCCTGAGGATTCACAAAATGAAGAAATTATATTTGTAAAGAAATTTGCTAAAACATATATTGAACGTGAATTTGAAATCTCAAATACATTACTGAACAAAAAGAAGAACTAACTTCTATGATGTCTGAAAAATGCTTTTAGAAACAGCAAAATCTTAAAACACATTAGATGATTACAAACAAGAATCTTTGAACTTTGGGAAAAAAATCAAAAACTTTAATACTATGACTTCTGTTGACCGTTCTAATCGTGATGTAGATAAAACAGAATCTCAGAAAAAGACTGGAAACAAATATTATATTACTATTACTTATCATACAACAAATCCAATTACTAAGATTACTTGTTTTGATGAAATGAAATTCGAAAAATCTTGTGTAAAGCTTCCACAATTACTGTTGATGATGAAACCATCAAACTTTTGAACAGGCTCAATATGACAGATAAAGTTCTATTAAATTAAAAAAACAGATGATGACTCGCCATTAGAACAATCAAATGATACTATATTAGAAAAAGTTCTTGATTATGCAATTGTTGAACAGAAAGACGAAAAATATCCTGCTATTCACCAACTGGATTATATACTAATGAAAAAGAATGAAAAAAATATAACTCACCTAGAAATTTCAAATCAGAATCCGCCTCAATTAAACATAAAAGATTCAAATGGAAATGAAATCCAACTTTTTAATTTAACTAAAGAATATACAAATAATTTAATAAAAACTTTATCCGAAATTCAAATCGTGCTTATCATGCTTATAAATATGTTTCTGATAAAGATTTGAAAAACCAACTTTTTAAAGAAAGAATTAAAAAAATATTTTTTTTGAATATATGAAAAACACCCTATTAAAACGTTATTGGATTATTGTTTATCCTTTTACTATCTTTGTTTTTACCACCGCCAAAAAAATTTAAAAACTTTTGTCAAAACCGTTGACATATAGCCCAGATATGATATAATGAACTCATAAATAAAAAAATATTACAGAAAGCTCCACGAAACTTTACCAGCTTTTGAATTACTGCACAAATCCGCCACCAAGAACTTTTGAAAAAACAGAAAAAGGATTGAAAGTTCATTTCCAATCCGCCCACACATATCTATATGAAGGATCCCGCTCAACGTTGTTCTAGAGCCTGAACGTGCTGAACTCGATGCTTGATATTTCATGAAATTGACCAAAAATATGTTCAACAAAAATTGCTTAAAAAAATACGCTATATAATATAACATAGACTATTATCACAATAAACGTCCCTTGATAGTTCGTTTTTTTGTTTACAACAATGAAAGAAGAGTTTTTGAAATTTTTTTCAAAAAAAGTTACTTTTTGAATTTGAATTAGGACTAATTATCAAAGATTATAGAGAATCGACTGAAGAAGAAAAAGAAAGAGAAATTCCTGTTCTTATGAGCTCACTTTCTTGAATTGTTTGAACACAATCAAAAATTTTTGCCTATAATCAGCTCCATAGATTTGTGAAAGAAAACAAATTCAATTCATTATAATGTAGATGCTTTGTCAAAGCTGCTTTGTTGCTCTTAATGACTGCACTTGAGATACGACCCCTCGTGCTTTCGTGTTACAACATTTTCAAATTTCTATATTTTTTTAGTTCATTAACCCATGAATCAATTTACGCTTACATATTCAGATTAACGATGCCAAAATATTTGAAAAATGAAAGAAACTCGTTGATGAATACAACAAATTAGAAAAATCCAACTATGACTCAAAGGGCAAATATGTACAAGAGAAAAACTGATTTAAACTAGATATGATTATTGATTTAGAAAAATCTATCTTACCACCGACTCTTTTACAACATGAAATAAGAGATGATGACATAAACTCAAGACTTCAAGATACAATTGAAGATGAAAGATATTCCGCTAGATACTCTTTCAGCCTTACTGTAGAAACAGAAGTTTACTATCTATGTTGCCATATGAAGAACAATTATTTATACGCTATCAATACGGATAATTCTCTAACTCAACCGTTTGAAGCACTTTTTACGAAAAGAAACTTAACACAAAGAAAAATTCACTAGACAGCCTAATCTCATTGTTAAGAAATTAAGAGATTTATCCAGAAAGAGGACTTTGCCATAATGCAACCAAAACAATTACATTTATTTTTTTGAAGATTACTGACTTAAAAAGATAAAGACAAATTCATTGATTATATGAAAAAAATAAATGTGCTTTTAAACTCAGAACAAATTGTTGAGGAAAAAAAGAGGACGCTTTATTATTTCTTATTGTACCCAGATTATATTATGACTTCTAATGACGCCTTAAAAATATGTTTCAGAATTAGATAAAAATCTTTACTGAATTTTCTTATTTGTATCCAAGAATTGAAATCTTCGTGAGAGTGAAAATGAAAAAAAGATAAAAATATACTAAAAATCTGAATGGAAAAAAACGACCATTAAAAATTCAGAATTGAAATTCTTCATCCATGATGCCACTCACATTTGACAAATGGAAACGTAGCCACAAAAGATGAAAAACGATTTGCTTTGATTGGATTTATAATAATCAAGACATTTTAATTAAGAAAGATGATCTTATCGTGTAGGATATGATGAAACTCAAATTAGATGTCACAAAGAACATGACTTACCAATAGATGAACCACTCATACTAAAACAACTTTGCTCCACGATTATGGACTTTTGAACAAACAGAAAGTCTTGTTCACTCTAAATGCTCCAAGACGATTGATTTTCGCCCCTACTTATTGAGCTTTGAAGATACTCAATTAGAAAAAGAAATGTATGCCACTTTTAAATAAATACGCTAGAATTGTTTATCATAATAACAAACTATATGCTTATGGATTAAACGCTAATTATTTCAAAGATTTGTTAAAACGACAACTTACGCTTCTGAATATGATAGATTGAAATTAAGATTAAGTTCTTCCCCTATCGTGAGAGATTTGTTAGACTTAACAGATGATTTTTGTACTGAAACATTGCTATTCTATTACTCATTTGCTGTCTTAACATTGAAACCCTCATGATAAAACAATCAATATTTATCTTCCCTGACGCGATGAAAAAAAGCATCTCAGATTTATGACTTTTGATTCTACGCTCATGCAAAAAAATTTGATGAAACTCGTCCTATTCCATTCTCTCTCTATCTCATCAAACGTGCTTAGATTAGCTTCATATGACTTACCAGACAATGAATTAGGAAAAACCTTTATCTAAATTCCAACGTATTAGTATTTCAGTTCTGAAGAAGAACTCAAAGTCACAGATAAAGAAACTAATGAAAAAAAGAATTGTACCAATTACGAAATTCAACAATATTTAATTGACACTTATATTTTTCAAGAACAATCTGATTATTAGAAGAACAACACCAACGTTGCTCGACTCACTAGAAATACAGATACTTTAGCCAAGATACAAAATGAAGATGTTCTCACAAATGTCTTTAAAGATACAAACTTCGAAGATACTAAAAGCATTCCACAATATTACAAGTATCAATCTTACGCTCTTCAACTCGTTCTGAATGCCCTCAAATTTCGCAATTAACTTAATTGAAGATTTGGGAATTTAGATTTTGATTTAGAAAAAAATGAAAGATTTACCTGTATTATTTAAAACTACATTACTTGAGGAATTGCTTAACAATGAAGAACCAGAAGAAGATGAATAAAGAAGATTTTTTTAAAAAGCACTTAAGAAAGAAAAACTAGAACAATTAGAAAAATCCAAAGAAACAAAGAATCAAAATTAACTTTTCTAATCCATTTAAAAAACGCAAAGATAAACAGATTAAAAAAAGAATAGAACTTAGCCAAAATCTTTAACTAATCTATTTCTATTACCAATTATGTTGCTATAAAGCTCTATGATATTTGCTGTCAATGGATTCAATATGATTGCCGATAAAGAATATTTAGCTAGAGTTGAAGAATTACAAAATTTGTCAGAAAAATCAAATGGATTGCCTAATCTTACTTCTGACTATGTGTTTATACAATTCTTTTCAAAGAACTCTAACACGATTATGCTTTTCTCTTTAATTCTTTTTTAATTGTGCAACTCTATTAGTCATTCATTTTAAATATGACTATATTCAAAAAGGAAAAAGCTTTGAACAATGACTTTAATTTCTATACTACTTATACATTTGTCATTCTATTGCACGTTACAACTTCAATTTTAATTAAATCAAAAATAAAAAGGGAAAAATTCATCTTATCTTATATTACTTTTCGGATTACTCACCTATTCTCATTATATTTGACTGTATTTAATTTTATGTTGAACAAACCTACTGAAAAACAAAAACAAATTCGCTCAACACTAAACAGCAGAAAAATGTTTTACCTAATAGAACAGATGAAACAAAAAGAAAAACTTTTCAAAAGAATGCTTTTAGAGTTCGCTACTAATATGTTGAAATCTTTTAATGCTCCCATCAAACAAATTATCTATTGAAGATAGAATCAGCCATTGATAAAGATAAGAAACTTGATGATTATATTTCAGATCTCGCAAAAATCTTACTTATACTTAAAAAGATTTCATGGATAAAGAAGTAGCTCATACAACTTCATCAATCTCATATACAAATCATTAAAAAAACTTAACTGAGATTGGAAATGAAAAATCTTAATCCACCAAACCACTGATACTCAATATGTTTATTTAGATGAAACAACTAGAATTGCTCAAATTCCACTTGATTATTATATTGTTGGAGGATCTGTTTCATTAGAAATGCTCTATGTTGATTTTCTCAATGGAAATTATCTCCATATTCTTTATTACAATCAATTCACGCAAATACTGTTCCCAACTCAAAATTCACAATAAATAAATGAAAAACAATCCTGTGCTCTGTTTTTGTTTGCACTCAGACTGACTTTTGATATGTGTTATATCGTCATATACTTTTGAACGCTAAAAACGCCTAAAACTGATTTTTCGATAAATGTATCGACTCTTCACCAAAACGCCCCTAGGACTCGCTTAAAAATAAAACTTGCTAAAAAAAGGAATAATATAACTAACTATTAAAAAAATAAGGACTCAATACTTTTTGATACTCAAGAAATTTATTATTGAAAAATATTAGTCCTCATAAATATTTAGAATTTGAACCGCTCAACGCTAACTGCAACTCTCATGAAAACGGACTGCCAAATCAACCATTGTAGATGCTTTCTGCTCATTATTCGAAACAAGACTACATGGATTAAGAAATAAAAACTACATTAGAGAAGTTTTTAGATGCAAAAAGAAGAAACACTACACCAACTTCTTATATTAGACTTTGAAACACTGACTTTATGATTAGAAGAAAAAAATTACTTCAAACGATGCTCCCTAGAATGTGAAATCATTCTCTTATAACGAAGAAATCGAGATTGGGAATTTGAATCTGCCCGCCCGACTCATGCTGAATCATTTATTCGCTCTGTATTAAACATTGATGAAAAGTCTCCCTTATCTTCTGTATTTATTCAACAAAAAAACAACCCAGACCAAATTGTATCTGCTTCCCCAACTGAACGAGGACAAATTTATTGAAAAATCTAATCATGTTTCTGCAATTACAGAAAGTTCCCAAAACTGCCTCAGAGAAGAATCACATTCTCACAGCATCCCGCAGATATTATCCATCCCGCCCTTTAGAAGATGAAAAGGAAAAATCAGAAGAATTTATTGCTGTTAAAGATGCAAAAAGATAAACTTGAAGAAACTCAAAAATGCCCCTCTAAAACTCTTTTGAACAAGAACTTGTTGTTTTAAGAGAAACAGAAAAACTGAAACTGAATTACAAAAAATCACTTAGATGCTCTAAATACAAAATTTCTAGAAAAATGTTAAAAACAGATGATAATTATTTAAAAGATAATCTAAAGAATTATACAAAAAAATTCTAAAAGATAATTCTGAAATTTCTATTGATTACAAAAATGAAAGAAATCATAGAAGAAGAATTGAAAGAATCATTAGAAAAAGAAAAACACTCTACAATCAGTATCTCTAATAATATTAACATTCAAATTGCTAGATTTACTGAATTGTTTGAAGAAACTTTGAATTGTGAAGAAATCAAAGAAACTTATGCTGAAATTCATTGAATTATTACAATGATATGTTGAGCCAAAAAAATCTGAATTAGATGAACTCTTAATGCTTAAAACCAAAACTCAAATCTGTTAAAAAACATTTAGAATTACTTACATTTTAAAGTCTGAATGTCCACACAAAGCTCACCCTATTTTAAACCCTAAAGAATATCTGAAAAAACATACTGAAGAACAAGAACAAAACAAAAATGATTCAAAAAAATCTCAAAGAAGAATTAGAAAAATTTAGAAAAAGACATTACTGAAATGCCCCAAGAAAAAAATCTTATTATGAAATTCAATTACAAAAACCCAACTGAACAATCCAATTCTGAAAAAGACTTCAAAAAAAGCTAAAAGAGATAAAAAAAAGACTAAAGAATCTGAATTAAAAATCTATTCAATTACCAAATCTCTAAAAAAATAGAGACCACTCATGAAATCAATGCTACTGAAAGACATAGAGATTTAATTACAACTGCAAGAGAACGAAACTCACACCGCTTACCAAAGACTTAAAAGATAACAAAAAAAGGAAAGCATCTCGTTTAGAAAAAAAGAAATCTCAACTCTTAATGTTTTTACCCAAATCAACTTATAGAATACTTTTAAAAAATCTAAAAGATAAAGAAGAATTATTACTAAAACGAATATTCAAAAAGTTCTCTTGATGAATTAAAACTTATTGTAGAAAAAGTTCAGACAGTTCGTTTCTGATTATAAGAGATGTAAAGAGCTTTCATTTGAAAACTATGAAAATTCCATAATCAATTAACAATTATGAATCTTACTAATCGTTCTGATTAAATCTCAAAGTACAACGTATTAAAAAAATTCAATACCTGAATTAACTGACATTGCTTCAGAAATTTTTGCTAGATTTACTGATAATAAATTTACTCAATTGATTCTTACTGATAAATTTGAAACATCTCGTCATAACAGAAAAATAATGTTAAAAAGACCGCCATCACAATTGTCGCTTTTGAATTATCTGCGTACCGCAATTGCTTTTTAAGATTGCCACGCCCTTTATTCTTAAAATAACTTTCTCAACAACATTTACTTATCTTAGATGAAATTCTAACTGCAAATGACTTTTTCGACCGCTCTCAATTGATTTTTAGAAACTATCACTTCATTAACAAATGCACAAATTATTTTAATTGCTCACAATGATGCATTAACTCATTTGCTGATAAAGTACCACATTTGTAAAAAAATTGCGATATAAAAAGGACTCAAGATATGAGATTTTATTTAAAACTGAGGAACCAACCACTAAAAAAAGACACCGTAATAATGTGAGAATTTCTTTTACCAATGCTGATAAGTTCAAGATTGCTACATATATTCAAAGAAACTCACCAGAATATTACCTTGCTAGATTCATACGACTATTGATTTTTGAGACTGAACAAGAAATTTTCCAAAATTCAATAGATGCTTTTAATTTTTTTACTTGTCTGAAATTACTACAAATCCTAAAACCATCTGTACAAGATGATAAAGTTCCTTGAAACTGATTCTAAAAAAATGAGCCAAAAAAATAAATCTAGAAGATTAAATATAATGCTCTTCACGCTAAAGAAACATTTGATAATAATTTAATTTCCCAAACAATATTAAGAACATTTTATTTGAAGATTATGCTACTCTGTAAACTCATGCTACTATTGGATATATTCAAATAAACATTAGGAACAATTAAAGGAGAAATAATGTCCTTAGAAATTAAACAACTTTCAAAAAAAGACCAGAATTAAAAAGAAAACCTGAAATCATTAAAGAAATTTCAGAAACTCATATTTCATACACAATTTCTCGAGTTTCAAAGATATTTTTGTATACCTTTTAGCCTATTCAACAAAGAGACTTTAATCCTAACTGGCCGGAACTTTCCAGCATGCCTTATGTTGAAAGACACGTTAAGAAATGCTGAAAAAGAAAGTTCTGCCAGACTTCTGACACAATGTAGAATATCCACCAACATGCTATTTAAAATCTCATTCCACCACAAATTAGAAATCTTCATAAGAACGCTTTTAGAGAGATTAACAATCACTCAAACGTTACTAAAGAAGATTGCCACAAAAAAATAGAATTGTAGAAGATGATTAAAAGCTATCCCATGCTGCTTTTTTTCTGTTGATATAACTATTATTATAATACTATAAAGGAGTACTCACTAAATGAAGCTACTCATCTCAATTTAACAAAACTCACTTTACTTGTATTCTTTCTCTTTTATGCTTCTTAGTCTCAATTTCTTCTATCACCCAAATCTCGCTCTTTGTTGACTCTTCTAAAGATAAACAAAAAAATCGTAGATGAGTCCCATGCCTTGATGCAATGAAGATTCTTTTGCTAAAACTAATGGATTAAAAAGGAAAAATTCACTAGAGAAGAATCCATGATCAATTTATATACATTCATGTTTATGAAAGGAAATTATATACAAGAATCTCACAAATGGACTGCATTAGGAGTTCTGAAGATGAGGGACTCAGACCATACGTACTAAGAAAAAGATGATACAAAGACTGTTTGTTATTTTGAGAAACGTCCACAAAACGCTTTTTTAAACCACAATCAGGATATACCCACTTTCGCTTCTCAATTAGCCACCCGACTCATGCTCTAATGAACTCTCATGCTGTTGTTTTAAGAAACTCACCTCTGCTAAATCTGTTTTAGCCACCCTGCTTCCACTATTTGATTCTGTGCCACCATTCGCAAATGAAAGAATATATAAATATACTGCTTAGAACTATCTCATAATTTGCATTATACTACTTATGTAGGAGAATGCCAATGTTGTACCACAAACACAGCTCAGATTGATGTCTAACTTTGATTTTTCGCCCAAAATTAGTTTTTCTCACTTGTATTTAACGGACCGTGCTATCAATGCACTGTTACTAAATTTGATTGGAACCCAATTAAATATATGCCAATATTATTGATTTTTTTTCACTGTCTTATGGACTATTGTTGATACTTGATTTAAACATTGTTGCTACTCACGCATGGATTTCAGACCAGATTATACCAAACTCTTTATAATGCTTATTATATGACTTTCCAAAGAATTCATCAAAAAGGACACCTGCTCTTTCAAAATTTGAAGAAGAATTTACTAAATTATCTTCACCAAATCCGCCCACAACAAATGCTTGATTTAACTCATCTGCTCATCTAAATTCCCTAAATTCCAATATAAACGAAACGTAGAGATTTTGTTCACCAAAACTGCTCGTAAAGAGTCTGAGACAAAAACAATACCCTGATAGACTTTTATGAAACGGGACTGAACAATTTAAACAATGGAAAGATACTAATCGCACCCTTTTAGAATCTGCAAAACTGCTCATTGACTGTTCTGATAGAGAACTTTGCTGATTTCATTACTTGTTATGATGAGTTCTGAATAAATATGCTACCAAATCGTTCAAGAAAAATAAAGATGATGTAGATGTTCTTTCTGCTATTACAGAAAAATTACCTTAAAAAGACCCACACTTCGACCCATCACGTTCAATCTCACATTATGTTTGTGCTGATGAAAATGCTGACCCGCCCTCAAACGTCTCGAATGGAAATATGTTACTTTACGAAAATTCAGACGAGTCTTTGAATTTTTGTTTTCTCAGAGAACTACGCCCATCTATCAGCTTTTATATGGAAATTTTTCATGATTTTTTTTCTGATACTAGATATAAACACTTTATCACAAAGCGCCCTCAAATTGCAAAAATCAAATGCTCCAATTACTTTTATCGTGATTCTTTAACTTTATTGTACCAATGCCTGCTAAAATCACAAATTTATGCTAACATTATCATTCTCAAATATTCTAAAAAGAATTAGGAATTCACCATGATTGCTAAGACACTGAAATTTTCAGAGATACCATTTTCTATCCTTTATCAACGACGCCATGCCCAACAATCTTTTTTTTGATTCTTGTTTCATGCTTTTAGAATGCATGCCAGACAGACCACTTTTTCTATTATTACTCTTTGTAATTACATTTCAGCGTTGCTCTGTTGTATAAACCAGAACAAACAACTCAATCCGCCAGAAGAATTACTCACCCAAGATTGATAACTCTTAATCAATGTTATTACTCATAAAGAAGATGATGTTCACACAATTGTGTACTTTTCAACCTGGAGATTATACCCTAAGAAAAATGCAATGTCACCATGGAAGATGATTTCATATCTGACCCTCAGCCTATTTTCAATGCAATCCTTATACAAATTTAGATTCATCTAAATTTTGGCCAATACAAACCAAAGTTCCGCTGATGCGCTCAATATGCTTTTGATCCATTATTCATAATCAGCCACTGTATCAATTAGATATAACAAAACTGTTTTCACCATCACAAATACAAACCCTGAAAGAAACTGATAATACTATCAATAGAAATATTTACCGTATTGTTGACTTGCAGCCCTGGACCAAATAATGCTAAATCAGATTCAACTTATTTAACGTCCGCTGGATTAAATAGAGATACTATCAATTTAGATTTTTTATTGTTTCTATTTGTCTTACTTTTCTTATTGTTTTTGATTACCGCCAAAAAATTGAATATACATTATTGATTGCTATTCAACCCATTCATCTTACCAATTCAATTGCCACCAATTTGTTCCCTTTTTGAAACGTAAGATTTAAAAAAATTATTTTGAAAAATCTATTGAAATCTATTCCTAAAAACGTTTCTATCACTCCTGTATGTCACGCACTACTAATGTTAACGCTCATTGACCTTTCCCTCAGATAATTATAACACTGTTTTCTTTGACTCACCACAGCCTCTGCTATTAAGATGTATTGAAAGAAATGCCAAATCTATTTAGCCATGACCACTAATAATGTCCATTTATGAAATTTTTTTCGAATTAGAGTACTCAACTTAAAATGACTCAATATGCCTAAATTCTACAACGTAGAACCCTAGATACACAACCTTAAAAAGATACTACTGTATTTTTAATTTTCTCATTGCTGGAATTGCCAAGATTGCTGATGAATCTAAAGGACTTCAAAAGGAAAATCTGTTATCTTATGTAACAGAGCCACCAAGAAGCTCCGTTTTGCGCGCCCGTAGATTTAATATGATGAATGAAAAATCGTCAAAGAAAAAAATGCCTCACGCTTATGTGATACATTAGCTCAAATTAGAGAATCTGTTGCTCAAAAATCAACGTGATTCATTCATCACCAAAACTTCAATGCACTCGTAAATAACTGGAAGAATATGGAAACTGTTTTAAGAAATGAAATTGTTGAACATGAGCTCAAGAAAACTCACATGAAGATTTCCTAATCAAACAAAAAGACTGAAAAAAACTAGAAAAAAACTTCAGCTCAAAACATCATCATTAACTATGAATGAAGAGTCTTGAAATTATTCATTTAGAAAAAAGAATTAGAACAACACTATGCTAACAAAGAAGATTTATTCTTTAGAGATACTAATATTGATTCGCGTCCCGAACCATATTGGAAAGCACACCAATTATAAATTTGACAACAACAAATCACCACTTTCTTTCATGCAAACTGTTTCCAAAGAGAAATTAGAATTGATGAAAATGCCCAGACATTCTGAAATTCTAACAACTGAAGAGTTCCTCGAAAGATTTATTGATACGCCCTATCAATATGAGAATGATTAGTTCGATGATGAAAAATCACTCAACAATCTTTAATCAAAGAGCTCAAAGATAAAGTTCCGCAGAAAAAAATCAATACGTTAAAGATAAATTTCTACTAATATAGATGAATTTAAAGATAAGACCTCTGAACTTTAATGATGAAATTATTTACGAAGAACCATTTTGACTGCCCCTTATACTGAAACGGAAGATGCAGAAGAACTTATGGACAAAACTTTGATCTGAGAAATACATTTCAGAATTTGATGAATCGCCCAGAATTGCCTCACCACTAAGAAAAATTCGCCTGAATTCACAAACAATCATCCAATGCTAATCAAAGAAAAAGAAAAAAAGATAAAACCATTTATAAAAACTAAACTCCAAAACTATAAAAAGACAGACTTAAAAAAATCAAAAAGCATCGAAAGAAATTTCAAAAATGAAAGATTCACCAAAAGAATCTGCTAATACACTTTAGTTCAAAACCAAAAAAAGGATTCAGATTTTGACGATATGATCACTAAAGAATTTGAAAAATCCTTTTGAAGACCAAACAAGCAAGGAGAAATCTTAAATGCAAAAAAATAAAATACATTCTATTGACGTCACTACTTCTTATGCTCTTTTTGTTTCAACTCAAAATGTCTCAAAAACTCACCCAGACTTTAATCCACCTCATGGATTGTCTGCTGTTTTGACTCTACAAAAAATGTTGTATAGATCTCGCAACTACTGATTGAGCCACCTTATATGATTAGCCTCAAAAACCCCTACGACCACCAGAATAAATTTTTGAAGATTCTAATAACATTATAATGATCTGCTCGATATAAATTCTGCAAACAAACTAATTCCCTAATATATTCCAAAAAACTCCTGTTTGCTTTCATTGAATACACCCTATTTAAAGTCGAATGGAAATATTATGACATTGACCCATGTGAAGAAAAAAATGCAAAATCAAAAGTTCTCAGACTATGGAGAATATTACAAAGATAGAAAAAGACCCTCAATCAACTTATGGAGAAATCTTAATACTCAAGAGACCCTAGAACCAAACAATTTGCTCAAGGATTCTTACGCCGTCTGCTATCAAATTGTCTGTTAATAATTTCTTCTTAGGAATTTCTAAATTTATTTCGCCAAATTACTATTACATTATTTTCAGTCCAGCCCATAGATGTGACTGATTTATTAGGATTAACTCAAGATTTTCAAGAGCTATGTTCCAAAAAAATTATACTCTAATTTATTCATGCCACTTGTTACACTTGTATTCCTATTGACGCTCATGTATATTCTTTTTACTATGGAATTATTAAGAGAGAATACAGAACTTCATTACCTGGATTATTGAAACCAATGCTTGCATTTGCTACTGCTATTATCATTTCTGCTAATATTACTTGGATTACTATTCCAAACAAATTGCCAACACTTGGAACAAATTTCTACCAACCTCTGCATTACCAACAATGTTAAATCATCTACTACGATTTATGTGATACTTCAACTGACTTTTGAATTGATATTACATCACCCAAATTCTAGATGAGTCTCAATGATAGAATGAAACTCATTATTGCTTGTAATATGTATGTAGAATTTGTCTTTAAACCTTAGCCAAGAGGACAATTTGAAATCTGAATATGACCACCGCTGCTGTTCAATTACAAAAATATTAACAAGCATTTCAGCCAGGAGTATCCCAATGTACCATTAGCTGATAAAAAGATTGCAACCGTGCCCTTATTCCAACTCTCGATTTACAATCCGCTTATCATGCTCCAATAGACGAAATTGATTCACCGCTTGCTGTTGATAAAGACTGCCACCGAATTGTAGATGCACCATCTAACTATGATGAAATTGTTAGAACATTTCGTCCCATCAACTCCGCTGAAATCTTTGATTTTTCATGACGAGCTTTTGAGTTCCCGATTTTGAAATCAAAACAAATCCCTGACCACGTCAACTGAGACCCATACACTCACGATTTATTTACAAAACGTGACTTTTCACTACCTGAACAAATTGATTTTCATTTACCATTCCCTTTTGATACATCGTCAAACCAAAACTTCCTTGTCTGTTTTGGACGGAGATTCCTATTGCGATTGCTTTATGACCACTGCTCACCGCTGACCACAAATCTCAACATGTGAACTTCGCTGCATTTGACTCTAACCCAGATGCCCCACGCACTTAACGATACCTACCATTGTGAAAATTTTTTGAATGAAACTCTTATCAATAATAAAAAAATAGAAATTTCAAACGCCAAGATGATGTTCCCGCCCAATGCAAATGGAACACTTAGACCTGAAGATGCAGCCATACTTTTACTGACACATCATTCACGTACACTGAAACTGTTCGAAATTGACGCCTATATTGATGCGAACTTTTCAGTCTGCAGATGTTCCCAACAAATACCGAACTGCCACTGACAAATTGCAGATCCAGATATTGTATTCATTAAACTTTTTTTGTTCCCAAACTTTCTCAAAATTTATGAACAAATCAACTCTAAACCATTAGAAGAATGGACTTTATTGGACTGGAAATAAGCATTTTGAGAAAGATTTAACCAAACATTTATTTCAATGTTCTTAACAATTGCTGCCCATTCTTCCTTTTTACTATTTGCTCTATTATGTACTATTTATGGATTAGGAATTACCATCCTTACTATTGTTGCACCTATATTCTTACTTTTGCCTGTTGTTTTCAGATCTCAATCAATACTTAGACACCATTTTGAACTGTATTATCAACAATGCTTAAGAAATTCACCGTGCTCCCTTGTTACCAATAGCCTCAATTATTAACACAAATCTTATACTCATGATTAACCTCGCCTCGATTGATTCAATCACTTGTCTTTACAATGATTATTTCATATGTACTATTTAAAAAAATAGATCTGCTATCATTGATAGATTTACCCAAACAACTTTAGGACAAATGAACTTACTGCTTTCCCGCCAGCCACCAATGTATTCAAATCTGCCACCATCTCTAGGACTTGGAGGATCCAAAATCTGTTTTCATTGAATCTAAGAAAAATCCTGACAATCTCAAATCTTTCGTCGTCGCTTTTTATCTACTTTCATTAAAAAAACAAGTTCTATACAACTCAATTTGACGAAACGCTATGGCTTCATGCGCTATTTCAGAAAAAAACACACTACGCTATTTGTGTAAATTAAAGCAGAGAAATTGATTTGCTGACACGCTCATAGAGATGATGCGCAATTATTACTGTTCAGAATGTGCTCGCCAGAGTTCACGAAAAACTTCTCTGAAATTATTATTGAAGAAGAAAAACAACTCAAATCGTAATTATCAAGAAGAAATCTCATAATTGTCAGAACAGAAACTACAAAAAGATGCCTCAAAAAAATGGACTTTACAGTATCAATTCCACCAACCAACATACAAAGATATGAGAACTGTTATGAAATCTCATAACTAATGACTCGGGATAGAGAAGAAACTGAACGTGTAATTAAAAAAATTCTCTTGTACCTCATGTTCAACTATTCCAAGATACAAATTCACCATCAAACTATATGTTAACTCACCAAGAAGCTTTTGAGAAACCTAAAACAACTCACTTTTCAAAGACATTCCATTACCTGACCCAATTAGACTCAAGATTTTGTTTCCCTCCAAACGCCTCACAATTGATGCCTCGCTTGAAATAGAGACTCCCATGACTTGCCAGAAAATGCTTGGAAAGATTGCCATGTTGATACTAATAATTCAAGAATTAAAACAAATAAAAATCAAGAAAGAAGATTTAACAATGTTTGATTATGATAATATTGACATATCTGTTAAATTCAACTTTGACAAAGGACTACTCTGACGAACTTGATTTTGAACAATAAAAAAAGAAGTTCAAAAATTTGCTTTCTTTTTTGCTTTTTTTGAACTCAGAAACTCTTGGAATAATATAACTATAAAACAAAAATCATAACGATTTTAGAAAAATTATTTTTAGAAGAATTTTTCTTCCAAAAAAAGAAACTAAAACAAATAACATTGTAGAAACTGAGCTTCTACACAACCACAAAATAATGCAAAAAAAGAGTTCTCTAAAAAGTTCTGCTGATGTTTCCTCAATGAAAAATGTGCCCTCAAATTGCTTTTACTAACTGACATGATGAAGAAAAATGTTGCTAAAACTTCACTGTTTTCCATTGTATTGATGCCCATCTTGTTTTTCATTCCTAGCTCCCGTATTATTGAAATCTACGCCCTGTAGTCTCAGCCAAAACTTCTATTGCTCTTATGCCCTTTAGGAAATGTTCAAAAAAAGAAGCTTTTCACCCTATTCCTTGATGTTGAACAGTCACTTTGACCCTAATTATGCTGTTCATTAGCTAAAATTGATGAACTAGGATTCTCACAACCATCTGTTGCTGAAGAAATTCCAACAATGATTCTTAAATTGATTGAAACTGGAACGCCTGACATTATCGTATTGACTCTGTTGCACTCATGACCCTAAAGTTCGAATTAGAGCTCGATTTAGAGAAGTTCTGCAACCCTTGCTCGTAGTTATGACTCAATGAAACGTATTGCTCAAAAACTCAATGAATTTAATTGTACTGTAATCTTTATCAACCAAATTGTGATAACGTTCGATATAAAAGTCCCTAAAACTTCTACACCCTGTCAAATCTTTAAATCCACTGCTTCTCAACGTATCGAAATCTCAAGAAAGTTCTGTTTACCAGAGCTGATAACACAACTCACTGAAATCTCAGATTAAAATGTATCAAGAATAATCTCAGCCCTCATGGAGTAGCCTGATCCTCCCATTTTCGCAAAAGCCATTAACCGTGCACTGAATGTGCACTGAGAAGATTTAGGACTCACTTATCAAGAATGCCCCGTACTTACACATTTGAAACTCTTGATGATATTGATGTTTTCATAACTCTGCTACCAGAACAAGAGCTGACCCAGAAAATGCCAACAATCATTAAAATTGCTACTTCAAAACTGGATTACTAGAAGAATTAGAACAAAACGAAAATTTCTATCGCCAAATCAATAAACAAATTGAAGAAATTCACTAAATCTAATATTATTAACTTTAAAGAATGCTGAATAATGAAAAAAATTTAAAAATGATTAAATTTGTTAGCTATCTGCACTCACTGTTATTTGCTACTGCTTGTACTAATAACACAAAAAAACAGAAAACAATACAAATCCAACTCACCGACCAAACAACAAAAAGAAAAATCAATATACTTAATGCTTCATTCTATTTAGGAAAAAGACTTTTTAAACCAATTCAAGAAAAAAAGACATTGACAAAAAAATGCTACTGTTGTAAATTGCCATGTTGACCCATATTGTCCAGTCTGTGTACAATTAGAAGAATTAACAAAAGATACAATCAAAGAATACATTAACAATAAGAATGTACTTATTAAATATAACGTTTTACTCTTATCTGCAAGAATACTGATGATTATTCAAATAGATTCTTCCTGGATTTTAGGGACCAATCAATGAAAGACCAGATTTGCTCTATGATTATTTTTACTAATGTATTATCGCCAAACTTCCACCCAAATGGAAAATTCAAAAGAAGATACTGCTTTTAAAGATTTATTCATCAAATTAGTTTTTGAAAAGAAGATGAATGGAAAAAAATATTGAAAGTTCAAACAAAAAGATTTAATTGAAGAAACTCAAAATCTAATACAATTCACTTTCTCAATGATAATGAATTGCTCAAGAAATCTCCAACTTTTCAAAATTATTTACTCCATTTATTATACCATGATTCTGAAAAACTCATTGATTTTGAAATACTGACAATCCACTTGAACAACTCAAAAAAAGAAATTGACTCAAAATTGAAATAAACTAAAAAGATAGTTCCCTTTTTGCTTATCTTTTTCTTTTCTCAAACTGATTTTGAATGTCGTTATATCGTCACTACTGAAACGCTAAAAGTGCCTCAAAACTGTTTTTTTTCGATAAATGTATCGACTTTTCAGAAAAAATGTCCCCAGAAACGCTTATTTTTTTCGACTCGTTACCTTTGAAAAAAATAGAATAATAAAACTAACTAAAAAAATAAAAAGGGCCTCTAAATACTGACTAACAAATTTAACTATGAAGAAATACAAAAAAATTGTTAATTTCTACTCTGTTCAATCAACAACATAAAATTACAGAGTCTCGGAACAATAATTGACCCTAAATTCTTTTAAAAATGAAAATTATAGAGAAATTTATATTGCTCTTCAAGATTTGTATGGAAAAATCAGAAATTCTGAAGAAATTTCTGAGTTTTGGAATTATATTCTAATTTAATTGATAAAGGACTTAAACCTGATACACAATTTATTGTATCGTTAACTCAATGCACTACTTTGTAATCTCCACTGCTCCCTGCTGAATTGCTCAAGAAAAAAATATGTGCAATCAGAAACAAAAAGAATTGCTATCTAAACAATTAAAAGAATTAGACGAAAACCCAGATGTATTATCGCCCACTTTCTGAAAGTCTTGAAGAAATCTCGCTCAATCTTGCTTCAGACATTATACCAAAAACAAAACTTCGATTTTGCTGATACCAAATGAAATTACCAGAAAACTTTCCATCAGAAAAATGAAATTTCGACTTAGATGTATTCCACTTTTTCAATCCACAAATGAATAAATCTCAAAAAGGAGTCTCTGAATACACCTGCTCGTAGTTTTGCCAAAACCGTATTTGCCATCAACGTGCCCTCGAGCCTCGCTTGTAGTCCTGGAAAAACTGTTTTATTCTTTTCTTTGAAATGACTCGTACAGAACTTGCTGACTTTATGCTTTTCTTCGCCATCTGTTGCATCTTACAACTAAAACCATTCCCATAGAACACCATCAGAAAAATGAAAGAATTGCTCACCAACAGAAACAATTTTCAAACTTCTACTGTTGAAGATGATTCATTACAATTGATTATATTAGTTCAAAACGTCCCTCCGCCCAGTTCCTGATTTAATTATTGTGATTATTTACAATTGATTAACCCATTTGCCAAATAGAAATTCGCGCAAACCGTGAACAACAATCTTTCCCGTAATGTCCTGCAAAGCTTTAAAAATTCTTATAAAGATTTACAATTCTGATTATGATTTTACCACAATTAAATCGTGAATCAAAAAGATGAAGATGAAAAATAGATTGCCGTCTGTTTTCATTCGTGAATCTGCCATTAAGTTCGACTCAAACGTACCATTGATTATTCATAGAAAATATAGAGATGAATCACCTGACCCTAAGTTCCTTTATTTATCATTGACAAGAATAGAGTTTTTGACAGCCTGACAAGAAATTCCAACCAAGATGTGTACTTGAAAAAAATCTATGTTTGTTGATGTTGAACCGAGGAAGATGAAATTCTGAATCTCACAAGAAATGATTTAACTAATTTAGATGAAGAAGATACTAACATTCTTGATAATTCATTTATAGACACTGTTGCTGATAATGATGATGAATTTGATTCTTTATTTGAGGACTATAAAATGCTCAAAAAAATTATTTGATGAACTTAAAATAGAGAAAAAAAGAAAAAATCAAAAAGAATTTATTGCTCATTTAATGAGAAATCTTTCCTAATAAAATGATGTTGAAGAATATATAAAAAGAAATCTATACAGACCGACATTAAAACTCAAACTCAATCCTTTTGAATTTTTTTAATCATAAATCAAAACACTACATGAAAACGCATGTAACATTACTTAATTATGATGAAGAAGAATTTGAACAAATCATTATACTACATGCTTACTTTTAACTTAAATTTAACAGAAAAAATCATTTTTTTAGAAATTTGGAATAAATACCAACAGCTTTACCACAATGACTTACTAGAAGAAGATGAAGAAGATTTTGAAGATGAATTAGATTGAGTGATTAAATGCCAGAATATAATCATAATAAAACCAATTCTGACTCTTATAAAGAATATTTAAAGAATAAACAATCCTTAAATGCTCAATCAAAAAAACAGAAATCAAAATTGCTAGAATTAAAGAAAAATATTGAAACTTGGGAAAGAGATTATACTAAAGTTCAAAAAAATATTAAATTAGATAAAGACTTTGTTAAAGAAATACAAATGCTTATCCTATTAGTATTCTGCTTTTATTATATTCTAATCCAAAAAGAAAAATCTAACTTATGCTTATACTATTGCTAAATCTTGTATTGCTCTAGGATTGAAACCATCATCTGTTTGCATTACTAACTTGAATGAATGTTATTCTACAATTAGAGGATTTCATGACCAAATCAAAAAATTAAAAAAACAAAATTTTCAATGAAGAAACAAAACTTTTAATTATTGAACAATTTAGACCAAATAGACCAACTGATGTTCAAGATAATGTTACATCATTTATGAATGAATTAGCTCCTGCCCTTTTAACAAGAGATAATTTAGCTCATTATCTTTGCTTTGAATGTTGATCCGCCCAAATTTTGCACCAAAAAGACAAATCCTAATTGACTTTTCATTAGAGAATACTAATATTGAGATTTACAAAGATACAAATTCAACAATCAAAACACTCAGAAAAACGTAAAAAAGATTAAAATTAAAACCAAAAAGAATAATATAACTAATAATAACTTTTTAAAAGAAATGAGTCAACGCAATGCGTACTATTAAAATGTCCCGTAATCCCTTGCAGTTTTGCAAGATTTCACTCAGATTGACTTTTACGCAACCCATAAAATTCCTAAATCCACTTGTAGAATTACACAATAAACCAATCATTTTGCATATTATGGAAAAACTTGCAAAGGACTATTGAAAATCTTTTATATTTTTGTTTCATAAAATCGAAGAAATTTATAAATACTTTTTAACTCAATATTAACATTTCAAATAATAAATTGATTTTTTTCAAACGCTTTGTCGTTTCTAGAAATGACTAACAACTTGTCATTTTTTTAAAAAGATATTGAAATTCAAATCTTAGATATAGCTCTAGACCTGCGTCACTGCTCAACGTTTGTATCAATTAAAAGATGAATTGAAAGAACCGTTCTTAATGACTTATGGAGATGCCACCACAATGTTGATACTTCCGCTATTGAGAAATTACTTTTTAGAGAATGACGAAACTATTATTTCTCTATGTGCTGTACCTAAAAAAAGAACGTTTTGGATTGCTTACTATTGAAAAATGATTCAGAAGTCACCATTCAAAGAAAAACCAATGACTCAAAAAGAATTTGTAAATGCGCACATTTGTATGAAACCTGAAATTTTCAACTTCTTTACTGAAAAAGATTATGATTTCTCTCATGATGTATTAGAGAAACCAGAATTGACGCCTCGCTTCATACTCCACATTCATAATGGATTTTTGGAAAGTTCATTGATTCACAAAGAGATTTAGAAGAGCTTGAAGATTTACTAAAGGAGAATTAAACAACTTTTGGAATTTACACCAGATACTATTCAATTTTGCATAATGTACAAAATCGTATTAGTCTTGACATGAAAGATGAACCAAATCAACATTACTTAAATTAGATGGGATAAATGTTTATTCAATGTACTTTCACAAACAACTTTCTTTAGCTTTGAAATTCCACCATCTCATGTCAATAAAGAAGATAATGAAATTTCACAGAATGCCCGTTGATGCAAACAATTAACAACAATCTTATCAATTTTACCAGCTCCCCTATGGACGCTAAATTTACAATGTCCCTCACCAATCGTCAATTTAATATTACTACTGAAATGCAAAATTTAAATTACCACTCAATGACCATGTAATTACTCCAATATGGAAGATGTTACAGCTCTTTCTGAAATTGACTCAACAGAATTTATGAAGAACTTCACACGAGCAAGCAAATTCCTTGACTCTGAACCATTGTCAACAGCGTCAGCAACTTCATGTTTACACTTAATCTTTGATGATAAGATTAAAATGCCACCAATGGATTTTTCACTTGTTGAAATCGCACTCGAACATGATTTGAAATTGACTCTGATAATGCTCCAATTGTATTGTTACGTTCAAACCAATTGAATCTATTACGCAAATGCTTTCGAGCTCAATACAACACTCACATTGATTGAATCTAATAACTTGTTCATAAAGATACCAACAATATTATTGCTCTTGTATCTAAAGTTCTGATATTAACCCTCTTGCTTATGAAATCCTAAAAACTCGTGTATCAGATGAACAAAAAATTACTTTTGATACAAATTCATTAAGATTTGCTACTAACTCAATGTTTAAACTTTGTCCTACTTCTGATTTAATCCATTATGTAATCAATGATGATACAATTTTCTTCCAAATGATAACAATGAAGATGATATGAAACTTACTGTTATTGACAAATCTGTTGATGATATTACATTGACTTTCTCTAAAATTTCATTATTGCCACCACTTTAATGTTTTAGAGAAA
>BNJT01002052.1_pt1 | contig 42356 bp, 50 predicted proteins | sample 8540491 | NCBI WGS metagenome assembly BNJT01 (sample SAMD00202455, study PRJDB9452) | human saliva metagenome | host: Homo sapiens | reverse complement strand
TGGTTATAAATTAGTTGCACAACTTTCTCAAAATATGAACTTTGTAATGGATTTAACTGTAAGAGAATTCATAGATTTGCATGCTGAAAAGTAGATTAGTTTTAGATAGAGAAAGTGTAATAGAAAAATATTTAATCAAGCTAATGAGCTTGCAGGAGAAAAAATTTACCATAGATACTCAATAACAAGTTTAAGTGGAGGGACAGTCAAGAGCATTGATGATATCAGACACCTACACTTTTGAGTACATCACCATCAGTTCTATAGATGAAATTGAAAAATGCAGGTATAGATAGGAGCCTGAGACTTACTTGTTGGAAATAATAAAGATAGTTTTTAATGGCAACACATGATCCGATGCTTGCTCTTATGGGAGATAGAAGAATAGTTATTAAAAATAGTGGAATTAATAAAGTTATTGAGTCTACAACAGAAGACTATCTTGGGAGCATTGACGAGAGCTAGATGTGATGTAGTACAAGGTATGAGAAACAAATTAAGATATGGGGAAAGACTGAGATTAGATTTTTGAAATTAAGAAAAATAGAAATAATTGACAAAGATTGTAATATCTAGCAAGAAGTCCTCTACTTCTATAAGTAGGGGATGAATTGCTTTTTATTTTCTTGAAAATTGTTTCAAAAATATGATATAATTAAATCAAATAAAAGATAATAAAAAGAGTATTTTTGGAGTAGAATTTTTTGTATTGAGCGTTGGTGGAGCAAGTATAGAAGTTATTAAAAAATATATTCAAGGACAGAGGAGGAGAAAATGAAAATAGTTAAAAAGCATATAAATTCAGAATATATCCTACCTTAGAACAAGTAATCTTTTTCAAAAACTTTGGTTGTGTTAGAAAAGTTTATAACCTTATGTTAGATGATAGAAAGGAAAGGTCATGAAGAATATAAATCAACAGGAATTAAAACTGAATATCCATATTTTAAAAGAAGTTGATAGCAATAGCCTTTGCTAATGCACAATTAAATTTAGAAAAAGCTTTTAAAAATTTTCTTAAAAATAAAAGATTTTTGGTTTTCCAAAAATATAAATGTAAATCTAATCCAGTCCAGGGAGTTATACTACAAATAATCAGAACACAATATATATTAAAGATAGCTACATAAAAACTTCCTAAACTAAATCGCTAGTTAAAATCAAATTACATAGAGAAATAAAAGGTATAATTAAATCAATAACAATAAGTATAGTCTTGATCATTATCTTTGTTTCAATATTATGTGAATGTGATGGTGGCGAAAGCAGAAAAATATACTAGATGGTGCAGGCTAAAATCCTAAAACATTATGATAATAGACAATCAGCAACTAAGCCTGAGAGGAAAGTTCAACGACTATCCTCGTGAGAGGAGTACAATACAAGCGAGTTGGTATTGAGTGGTTTCATAAGGTGCTGGGAGATACACTATAGATAAGATATAGTCTGTGCTTGTTGAGAGATAACAAGAGTTCATAAGAGAACTGCATAAGTAGCTAGCGCACTATGTGAACGACACTTCTCACTGTTGTGAGGTTTTCAAAAACTTTAAAAATGTTTAAAAATAAATAAAAAATATTACTTTTAGTGTAGACTGAATGAGAATATATGCTATAATATCTCTGATAAAAGGAGGTGATTATATATATATTTAACATTAAAACAACAAGTAAAACATCTTAGCAAAAAGAGTTCTAAAAACTTAAAAATATTTGTGCCATATAGCTAAGAATTTAAAGAATCAAGCTATATAATGTTAGACAACACTATTTTTAAAAATAAAGAAATATTTAAGCTATAATGAAAACTATAAAATGCTTAAAAATAGTGAGAATTACGAAGTTAAATTCTAATATGGCTCAGCAAATTTTTAAAAAGAAGTAGATGAAAGTTTTAAATCGTTTTTGTACTTTTAAAACTTACTGGAATGGTCAATATAATGGTAAAAATAAAATTACCTAATGTCTCTTGATAAAGATGGTTTCTACAACTCTTGTTATAGGTTTTGTTAGATTAAAAAAGATGATATGCTGATAGTTCACATTCCTTTTATTCATTAAGTTAAAAGCACTGCCATCAGTGTTAAAAGACAGAAAGATAAACAGAAAGTTAGTACAGCAAAACAACATTCTCAGTACTGAAATTCAATATACTTATGAGATGAGAAGAAGTTCAAAGAGAATTAAATAAAGAAAATGTACTCAGGATTGATTTTGGAGTATAGACAATCTTTGTACTTGTGTTACAAAATACTGGAGCTTCATTCATAATAGATGGTAGAAAATTAAAATCAATAAATCAATGACTATAATAAGATAAATGCAAAAATTACAAAGTATAAAAGATAAGCAAAGATTGAGCGCACAACATTAAGGCAAAAGAGATAACTAGAAAGAAATAATCGTATAAATGATTATCTTTCAAAAGCAACAAGAACAATTGTAAATTATTGTCTTAACAATGATATGGGAAAACTAGTTCTAGGATATAATGGAAGATTTTTCAAAGAAATTCAAATATTGGAAGTATAAATAATCAGAACTTTGTAAATATACCATATGGAAAATTAAGAGATAAATTAATATATCTATGTAAACTATATGGGATAAATTTAAACTACAAGAAGAGAGCTATACATCAAAAAGCAAGTTTCTTTGATGGAGATGAAATTTCAATATATGATAAAAGAAAATCCACAAGAATATATATTCAGTGGAAAAAGAATAAAAGAGGACTATATCAAACAAGCGCAGGTAAACTTATAAATGCAGATTGTAATGGAGCATTAAATATTCTAAGAAAAAGTAAAGTTGTGGACTTAAGAGTCCTATACAATGGAGGTGAGCTGAACACACCTAAAAGAATAAAGGGTAGTGTATAAAGCTATCAAACTTCTTAGAAAATTTTTAAATATTTTATAAAGATTTTGGAGATCCTGCAACTCTAGCACTCGATGAGGGTGTCAGTCGTGGGAGGGTTCAGAAAGGTAGTATAGGTTAATTATACTACTTTTTATAAATAAAAATAAACAAAAATAATAATAGAGGTGAAAGTTATGGATCCAAAAATTTTTGGGATTAAAATTGATAGTTTTTGGGCAAAATGGGGAATATATGATAAGATTGTAAGAGAAATTAAAAAGCTACCAGCTGATAAGATGATATGGAATTAATACATGTTTTAGGTGACTTACACATGCTTAGGAGATTTGGGAAAATGCTCATACATATTTATCATTTATAGGAAAAGCAGAAAGAAGATACTACTTAATGCAGACATATGGATTTTTATTCAGAATGCGGTTGGACATGTAATGAGTTTAGAGATTTTGAACAAGGTTTAAAATACCTATTAGAAGCTGAAAAATTAGGTAGAGATGATGAATGGCTTAACACTGAAATAGGTCAATGTTTAGGAAAGACTTGAAAAGATATGAAGAAGCTATGAAAAGATTAGAAAAATCATTAAAATTAATTGAAGCAGAAGATACAGAAAATGGTGATGAAAAAGTAATAAAAGATTTTTGTTCATTCTGAATTAGGATATCTTTACATGGTGTATAGGAAAAAATGAAGAAGAACTTTAAATATTTTCTATACAGCAAAGGATTTAGGGAAGAAATGATGATGGATATATCTTCACCTTTAGCACTAATCTAGAAAAAACTACTAAAGGAGAAGAAGAAGCATTAAAGTATTTTGAAGAAATCAAGCTAAAAATAGAAGATATAAAATTCTAGTCTTTGAGGCCATTAGGAAATATCTATATGTTTGAAGCATGAATTATGAAAAGCTGAAAAAGCTTTTCAAAAAAGCTTTTTAGATCTTAGTGGAATGGATACAACTATTTAATGAGAGGTCTAGAGCATTAGTAGCTCTTAAAAATATGAAAAAGCATAGAAGTTCTTTTACAATCAAGAAAGAATCTCTGAACAAGAAGAAGATGCTAACAGATGGAGAAGATATAGAACTTGTTCGTTGCTATATAGGATTAAAAAGATAAGAAAAAATGCTGAAAAATATTTAGAACTTGCAAAAGAAGGTATAGACAATATTTGCATGACAGAATTTATAGATGAATACGAAGAGGACTTTTAGATAAATTAGAAAGATATGATAGATGAAACTATAACATAAAACTAAGGGTGAAAGATTTTGAAAAGAAACATTATTAGAAGAAATCAGAAAGATTACATGACTTAGAAAAATATCAAGAAATAATAGACTTAATAGAAGCGTTACCAGCAGAAAAGATTAAATACAGAATTAATAGGGAGAATTAGCAAGAGCCTACAATAATATAGAAAAATTATGCAAAAGGTTTAGAAATATTAAAGAACTATAGAATTCGAAGAAGGACATAGTCTTTCATTTGGAATTGGAGAGCTAGGTTATTCTTATTTTTTTCTTAGAAGACTATGTTAATGCAGAAAAAAATGTTTCTTGAAAAGCATATGAATTAGATCCTGATGATAACGATACTTTGTGATTTTTTAATAGCAATATATAGAAACTTAGCAAAACTTGAAAATGAAAAATCAGAAAATTCAGAAAAAGTCTATAGAATATGCTCTCAAAGCTAAAAAATATGCCTATGATGAAGAAGGAAGAATAGAAACAGATTCTTTCTTAGCTTGGACATATAATAGATATGGATAAATATGAAGAAGCTGAAGAAATACTTAGAAAATCAGTTAGCTGGAAATAAAGATAATGAATGGGCATATTCAGAGTTAGCTTACAGTTTATCAGAACAAGGAAAATTTGAAGAAGCACTTGAAAAATTGTTTTAAAGGCTGAAAGACTTAGGTAGAAATGACGATTGGCTTTTTACAAGAATAGCAATATGTTATAAAAATCTGGGTAAAAAATGAAGAAGCCCTTAGAATATTATTTAAAAGCTCTTGAATTATCTGAAGATGATATATTTATAATGTCAGACATAGCTTGGCTTTTTATGATATTACAGATAGATATGAAGAAGCCTTGAAAATATTTAGAAAGACTTGAAGAACTTGGTCAAGATGATGCTTGGACAAATACTGAATTTGGATATTGTCTGTCAAAACTTGGAAGATATGAAGAGGCAATTGAAAAATTAAATCATGCTTTTAGAAGTAGAAGCTGAAAATGATGATAAAGATGTATCATATATCTATGCTCGGCTTGGTTGGTGTAAAAGAAAATTAGGTATGTGTGATGAAGCTATAGAAGACTTTCAATACAAGCTAAAAAATGGGGTAGAAATGATGCTGTAATAAATGCTGAAATAGGGTCATTGTTATAAGGCAAAAGATGAGTATGAAGAAGCATTGAAATACTATTTACAAGCTGAAAAATTTGATAAAAAGATCCGCTTATAATGTCAGAAATAGCTTGGCATTATGGAGCTTTAGGACTATATGATGAATCTATAAAATATAAAAAAAGCAATGAGACTTGGTAGGAATGATGCTTGGATAAATATAGAATATGGAGCTTGTTTAGCAGGTTTGGATAAATATGAAGAAGCTATTGAAAAGTTTGAATATGCTTTAAGTTTAAATGACGAAGATAAAGACTTAGCTTTTACTCATGGTCAACTTGGTTGTTGTCATCGTAACTTAGAAAACTATGAAGAAGCCATTAAATACCTTATGTTATCTAAAGAAGAAGGTAGAAATGATGTTTGGACAAATCTTGAACTAGCAATGTGTTATGAAAATTTAGAAGATTATGAAAAAGCTCTTGAATATGCATTAGTGGCTTATGAATTGGATAAAGACGATATAGGTGCAATATCAGAAGTTGCTACTATTTATGATAATTTAGAAAATTATGAAGAAGCCCTTCCATTTTTATTGAGAGCTGAAGAGTTAGGAAGAAACGATGAATGGATTAACACAGAGATAGCTTTAAACTTAGGTAGAAGTGGAAAAACTCATGAAGCCCTTGAAAGATTAGAAAGTCTCTGACTCTAGTTGATGAAGATAGAATTAATCAAAAGAATTTTTTTATAAATTCTGAAATAGCTTGGAATTATGGAAGATTAGAAGAACCACATCCAGAAGAAGCTCTTAAATATCTAAATATAGCAAAAGAACTAGGGAGAGAAGATGCATGGATATATTCACAAATTGGTTATCAGTTAGGTTATAATTTAGAAACAAGAAAAGAAGCACTAGAACATTTTGATTAAAAAAATATGGTCGCACACTTGTGACTCTAGCACTCGTAGGGTGTCAGTCATGAGTTAGACCATTAAGTATAGTCAGCATATATAGAAATATGTATGTAGAGGTAGCAACTTTAAAAAGCTATCCAATACTACTCGAATTGCTGGAAACCCCTAAAGCTAGTATAACTACAACATAGTACCTAAATAATATGGTACAAGTGTGAAAGTGGCGAAAGCAGAAAAAATATACTAGATGACATAAGGTTAAATCCTAAGTGTTAAGATAATGGGCAATCAGCAGCCAAGACCGAAAGGTAAGGTTCAACGACTATTCCTCCTGAGGGAAGTACACCAAAGCTAGTGGAAGTGGGTAGACCCAAACAGATAGAGCTGTGGGATAAGATATAGTCTGTGCTTAATAGAAATATTAAGAAGTTCAAGGCTAATCTCCTTAATTTATTAAGGAGTGTATATGCCAGGAGAACTGCATAAGTGGTAGCGTACTTATGTGAACGACAACCCTCTAAAAACGACTGAGTCAGTTTTTAGGTTCATATATTTAGAAAAAAATTTTACTTTTTTTCATTTACTTATAGTATAAAAAAAGTGGTATACTATATATAGGTAAATGGAGGTGAAATCGCATGGAAAAAAAGCATATAAGTTTAGATTTTATCCAACTAAAAACTCAAATAACAATATTAAATTGTACTTTTGGTTGTGTAAGATATGTCTATAATCATTTTTTTAGGTTTAAAACAAGAGCTATATAACAAAGAGAAAAAAATCTATGTCATATAGTGAGTGTAGTAAAGAATTAACAGTTTTAAAAACAAGAGAAAGAATGGTTAAAAAGATGTAGATAAATTTTTCTTTACAAAAATTCTTTAAAAAGATTTAGATAAAGCCTATAAAGAAACTTCTTTTAGTGGAAGTGGCTATCCAAAAGTTTAAATCTAAGAAAGATAATAGAAAAATCATACAGAACCAATTATACAAATAATAATATAGAGTTTTTTTAGATAAATGGATAAAAAGTACCTAAGTTAGGAAAAACTAAAAAAATAAGAGATAAAATGAAAACCACAAGGAAGAATAATAAATGCAACAATAACACAAGTACCTAGTGGAAAAATATTATATATCTTTATGTTGTACTGATGTAGAAGCAGAAAAAGTTAGAAAGTACAAATAAGAAATGTTGGAATAGATTTAGGTATAAAAGGACTTTGCGATTACCAGTGATGAAATCTCAATAGAAAATCCAAAAATATTTACAAAAAAATCTTTGAATAAACTAGCAATATTACAAAGAAAAACTATCACGAAAACCAAAGGGTAGTTCAAATAGGAAATAAAGCTAGAATAAAAAGTAGCAAGATTATTTGAAAAAGATATCAAATCAAAGAGAAGATTTTTTTTGCAAAAAAGTTATCAACAATGCTAATAAAAAGAATATGATATTATCTGTATTGAAGACTTACAAGTAAAAAAATATGGTAAAAAAATCATAAATTAGCAAGAAATATTGTAGATGTATCATGGAGTGAATTTAATAGAATACTAAGTTATAAAGCGAAATGGTATGGAAAGAACAATAGTAAGAGTAGATAAATTTTTTTGCAAGTAGTCAAATATGTAATTGTTGTGGATATAGAAATGAAGAAGTAAAAAGATTTAAGTGTGAGAGAATGGACTTGTCCAGTATGTGGAGCTGTACATAATAGAGATATAAATGCAGCCAAAAAAACATATACTAAAAAGAAGGACTAAAGGATATTAGGTATAAGTGCTTAAATATAAAATATATGAACTGTAGGAACTATGGGGATAGCTTGGTAAATTTAGTTGGCTAACAGAAGCAACTACTACCCAAGAACCCCTGCGACTCTAGCACTCGTAGGGTGTCAGTCGTGGGAGGTTCAGAAAGCTCTTGAATTAGTCCAAAATGATGCTTGGATTTTTTTGAGATGAGAGGAACAATTTTTATTAGATTTTTAAAAGGTATGAAGAAGCCCTAGATTCATTTAAAAAGCTTATGACTTAAATGACGATAGTTGGTATCTATATTCTATAGGTAGATGTTTAAGAGGCTTAGAAAGATATGAAGAAGCTATAGAAGTTCTTTTTGAGTCAAGACAGCTATCATTAGATGAAGATGATGTTGTAGATGGAGAGGATTTAGAGCTAGCTCATAGTTATCTTGGAATTGGTGACAAAGACAATGCACAAAAAATATCTGGATTTAGCTAGAGATTCTATAGATAAACAAGGAACTTTAAATGATGAGATAAAAGAGAAATTGAAGAAATAGAAAAAGGAATACTTTCTCTAAATAATTAAATAAATCTTTTTAATAAGAATTGACTTCTCATAAAGGAGAGGTTGATTCTTATTTTTATTAAAAATTTTTTTAAAAAATAAAAAGTTCTTGACATTATCATAAAAAGGGGCTATAATAACGAAGTATCAAATACATAAGTCGGAATATAGCGCAGCCCGGTAGCGCACCCTGCCTTTGGGAGCAGGGGGCCGCAAGTTCAAATCTTGCTATTCCGACCATTGAAGTGCGGGAATAGCTCAGTTGGTAGAGCGTCAGCCTTCCAAGCTGAATGTCGCGAGTTCGAACCTCGTTTCCCGCTCCAAAAAACTTATATAATAATGGTGACCGTAGTTCAGTTGGTAGAGCGCCAGTTTGTGGCACTGGTTGTCGCGGGTTCGATCCCCGTCGGTCACCCCATTTGCGTCATTAGCTCAGTTGGTAGAGCACACGACTTTTTAATCGTGTTGTCACAAGTTCAAATCTTGTATGACGCACCATTTTTTTGCGGGGATGGCGGAATTGGCAGACGCGCTAGACTTAGGATCTAGTGTCCCAGACGTGAGAGTTCAAGTCTCTCTCCGCACCATATATATACTAGCCTTTTAGGCTTTTTTAATTCTATTGGGGTGTCGCCAAGCGGTAAGGCAACGGACTTTGACTCCGTTATGCGTTGGTTCGAATCAGCCACCCCCAGCCATATATAAAAATATCACTAGAGAGAAATCTCTAGTTTTTTTTTAATCATAAAAAAACTATTGCAAATCATAGTGATCTGCAATAGTCTCTTTCTAGTTATCAGCTGATATTTGTTACTTTTTATGCTAAGTATTGTTTGACTGCTTCTAACTCAACCTTTTTAAACTCTATATTTGTAAGAGTGCTTTCAGATTTCTTTATTTGTTTCTTTACAGTGTCTATCCAAGCATCATAGCTTTCATAGGCTGTAGTATCTAAAGCTGCTCCTGCTGCTTTTTTTGAGCTTCTAAGTATTTTATTAGAGCTTTGTCATTTTCTATTTCCTTTGTCACAGCAACTTCTCTTTTTATAGCATTTTCCAACTTTTTAGCAAATTTTCCCATTACTTCTTTTTCATTTTGATTCATAACTTTTTACCTCCATAAATTTTTAATTTTTTTCTTTTCTAACTTGGCTGCCTTGTTATGAATACATAATAACTTATTTTTAGTTATTTCCTTTTCTATATGGACAAATATGCTTCTATAGAAAGTTTTTGAAAAAAATTTTTTTAGTTATCGAAAATAGAACCTTTTTGGAATACCCATCATTCTTTTTCATTAGAACATATTTTTGTCTTTCTGGGATAGTCCATGTATCATTTTCTTTTTGTCATTTCAATATCCATTTCTTGCTCAATAACAGGTGCTTTTTCCTTTTTATTTTTTTAAGTAATCCTTCTATTTCATCTAGAAGATTTGATCTATCTTCAGTTGTATTTGTCATTATTTGTTGAAAGGCTTCAAAGAAATCAACGCCTTTCACTTTTTATCTTAAGTTCTGCCTTATCCCCCATATCATTAATACTTACTACATCATATGAAGCTTGATTGAAAAGCTTCATATATAACTTACACCAAAAAGTTGAAGCTTTGCTTCTAATTCATTTTGAGATGAATTTTTAATTTCTTCTTCCAAACTTGTCATATTGTTTTTTAAATTCAGTTGTAACTTCTTCTTTAATTCCATTAAAAAAATAATATCGAATTCTTTATGTAAACCTGTCAATTCCTTTTTCCACAACTAACAAAGATTACCCCAGATACCAGTATAAGACCAAACAAAAACATCCTTTAAAAATTTTTTCATAGAATCTCCTCCTCATTTGTAATAAAAAAGTTAAATAATTTTTTTAGTTTTTGTAGAAATAATTGCCTTTGTATATAGTTTTTTTGTATACTGAGCCAATTATATTATAATATCCCTCTATATATTTTACAAATATATCTTTTTATATTCAATAAACTAAAATCTAAAGATAATTTAAAAATAAAAAGGGTCTTAAAATTAAAATTTCAATACTAAAAAGTAGTATCAATAAAGACTACTTTTTATCAATTTCACAACCCTTAGCTTTTTAAAAATTGATTATTTAAGTGCTTTCTAGTAGAGAGTTATCTTCTATATATTTGTATAGGTCTTGATGTCCCTAACATAGTTTTTCCTAATAATTCTTTAGCTTGTTTTCCAAATTCTTTTAAAAGATCTCTGTTTTCTTTTCTTAGTTTCCTTACCATATTTTTAAAATGTAATCTAATTCGTGTTCTTCTGAGAAATTGATAAATTTTTGCGTCTCTGTTCATTAATTTCCTCCTTTGATATTTAAATTAGTGGTGACTAATTTTACTATATTTTTATATTAATAGCAATAGAATTTTTAGTAGTTTCCATGCTGAGACTCATCACTACTATTTTGAGTTCCAAGTTCACCTTTGAAAGCTTTATGTAAGATAGATTTTTCTAATATATCTATTCTTTCTTCAAGCTCTAATAATTCTTTACCTTGTTTTCGTTTTCTAAAAACTTCATCTAACACTCTAACAATTTCTTGTTGTTCTTCTAGTGGTGGTAGGGAAATTTTTATATCTGATATTACTCAAGTGTCAAATTTGGAATAGCTGCTAACTTTTACTTGACTTAATAAAGTAGATTTAATAATTGGACTATTAAGATAAAGAATAATAAAAATTTTCTAAAAACTTTATTATGTATCAATTAATCTCAACAAAAAGAGATTGCTTGATTTTATATTTTGCAGGTAAGTCTTCTACTATTGCAGTTCTTCCAAGATGTTCCTGCAATTTATTAAAATATCTTTCTCTTTCAAAAATAGATCTTTTTACCATTGTGAGTTTTTCATTTTATATATTTTATATTTGATAAATTAATTGAGTTGTTATTACCTATATTTTCAACTCTCAAAAATTAACTCCCTCTTCATATATACCATCACCTCTTGGCGTTGTTCGCTTTTGATATCTTTTTCAGAAATATCTCCTAATCTTCCCCATACCCAACTATCAGGCAGTTATAGTTGTTCATCAACTGGAACTATCATATCTTTAACTTCTGTTATAGTAGGTTTTTAGGTTTTTATTACCATCTTTTTCTCAGCTTGTAGAGCAATCTTCTTCCCACTTTTTAATTTTTTCTTCATTTATAGATTTTAAAAGTTCTTTTACATCTGATGTTTTTGTTTTCACTTCTCCATTTAGATGTTAAAGTTCCTTTAAAAAGCTCTATCTAAAATAGAAATTTTTCTATTTTCAATATCAATTTTTATTTCTTCAATTATTTCTTTTTGCCCTTTTAGTTTTTCAACAAGAAATCTAATTTTTCTACTATTCTGCTCATTTAATGGTGGCAAAGGGAAAAGGAAAATTCTTTAAATAATATTTAAATGTGGAATAGACAGAACCTACTTTATTATAAAACTTTCTATTTCTTTTCAAAAACAATGAAATATAGTTCCACATTTCTTCTTTACTATAGCTAATTTTTAAATGTAGCTTCCATATAGCCTCTATATGGGATTTTTAAAAACTTTCACCAGAGTTTTCACCATCAACCAATATAACTAAGTCATCAACTATTCTTCCAGAAGTTTTCTTAACTACATCTGCATCTATGTCCATACTCCACTATCTAAATTTCTTCTTAAAGTTTTTACATCAAAGTAGTCAGTTTCTTCATTTTCAATATTTTCACCATTATCTAAAGCTACTATCTCTCCCAATCTAGTCCATACCCAATTACTAGGGTATTGTATATGGTTGTTCATCAACTGGGACAAGGGCTTGTCTTTAATTTTTTTCTTCAAACTAATTTCAACATTCTTATTCTTAGCCATTTTTAATCTTCCTCACTTAGTCCACAGTTTTTCAGCTCATTCACAACTAATTTTTAATAAGTCAATGGCTTCTTCTAATTTTCTCAATAGTTTCATTAGTGTTTTAAAATTGGATTAGGTAAAAGTCTCTATATCTAGCAGGCTTTCATCTTTGATTAGCCCTAAATCTAAAGAGAATAATCTTTCTTGATAACTTCATCTAAACTTATTTTTGTCCATCTTTCTAGCTCTTTCTTTTTCTTCATCATTATCAAAAGTTGAAATAAATTCTTCAAAATATTTCTCAGTAAGTGGAGTTGTTTTACCAAAAATTAGGCATATTGGTTCTTAAAGTCATAGAGACCAAATATCCTTTGTATTTCCTATATCAGTCTTTAGCTCTATCAAAGAATAGATACATTAGTTTTTACTCCTTGAGCATAGAATATTCCTGTTGGTAATCTCAATATAGTATGAACATTACATTTATTTAGTAGATCTTGTCTGATATCTTTTCCAATTCCACCTTCAAATAACACATTATCTGGAAGTACTACTCCAGCTCTCGCTTTTCCTGTTAGATTTAAAGAACGATAGATAATCTCTAAGAAGTTTAATTGCTTATTAGACGAAAGAATAAACTAAGTCATCTCTTGTTGCTCTTTTCTCCACCTTTTTGTCCAAAAAGGAGGATTAGAAAAGGATTAAATCAAAGTTCTTTAACTGTGTTCCTGTTGCAGAAAGAGTATCACCTTGTAAGAAATTTACCTTCCACTCCATGAAGTAAAGGCATTCATTATACCAAGTCTATGAGTATCAGGAACTAATTCACAAGCAGAAAAAGCTTCTTTCTTTTTGAAAAAGCATAGTCTTCTTCTGATATTCCATAATAGTCATCATTTTTCTTTTATATATCTATTTGCAGATATGATAAAACCTAATGTTCCAGAGGCAGGGTCACAAATTCTCTCTTTTAGTTGAGGTTTAGTAACCTTAACAATAGTATCTATTAATACTCTTGGAGTGAAATATTGCCCAGCTCCAGATTTCTTTTCAGAAGCATTTTTCAAGTAAACCTTCATAAAGGTCTCCAAAAGTCTTCTTTTATCCACTGAATACCAATCCATCTTATCTATTTCGAGAAAATCTTTTTAAATTAGCAGGTTCTTCAATATTAGTTTTAGCATTTCTATAGATAATAGCTAAGTTATTTTTCTTTTTGAGCTAAATCTATTAAAAGCCTTTTTGATAGGTAGTTTTTAATTCTAAACCATCTAATTTAATAAGAGTATTCAACGATATTCTTCAGAATTCCAACTTCAGCTTCATTATCTTGTTCTGCTAGCATTTTTTTAAAAATAGGATATATGTTAATTCTGTCACATATTCATGATAGGTAATTCCATCATCTCTTAATACATTACATAGATTCCATAATTTTGAACTATTTCATTATTTGTCATTTTCTACTTCCCCTTAATTTAGAATGATTTCTTCATTGATAATAGAAACAATATCAGCTAATTTATCTTCAAGCTTTTTGATTAATCTTATTGTAACCACCAAAATTATCTTTGAATATTCCACTTGAAAAATCTTCCTCTGTCAAATAACTATTTTTCTCTTAATTGAGAAAATGATTTTTTCTATAATTTTTAATTGAATAGGATTCCAATTCTTCAATCTTTTTATTCTTTTTCAATATCTTGAATTTTTCTTCCTTATCTAAAAATAGTTGAGCCTTTCAATACTTTCTTTATATAGCTTAGTATATCAGCTGTGATATTTACATTTTCAACTTTTCCATAGGCAGAATTTAACTCAGTTTCCTTTATATCCATTTTTCATCTAAAAATATATCTTAATTCTTTTAAGTCTTTTTCTTTTAAATAGTTTTGGATTTTCTTTTAACAATTTTAAAGCTTCTACTTTATCCTGATTTTTCTCTTATGTACTTTTCAAAATTTTCTAGATAGTCTTCTGGATTTTTCATTTTTACCATAGATTTGTCTAACAGTTCTAATCTCATCTTCATGCTCAGATATGATTCTATCTTTTTTTAGTATTTTTGAATACTATCTAAGAATATTAGAAAAATCTTCTTCTTTTTCTATGTCATCAGGATTTATGTTTTTAATATATTCAATATAGTCATCAATATTTTTTTATGTCTTCATTTTTCTGTATATTTTTAGAATTTATCTCAAACTTATTTTTCACCTAAGTCTTTTTATTCTTTTCTTTTTCTTTGTAATCTAGCAATAACTTGCTCAATAAAATATTTTTTACTTTCATCAGGAACATCTTTGCTATAGCTATCTAATAATTTTTCCATATCTATTTGTGGATTATTTACTACAGGATTCATATCAGAAAAAAATCTTTCATATCTACATAGTTTCTAGTAACATCAAATACCTTATAGCTTGTTTTTATCTATTTCATCACATTTTCTAGTAGCTCTACCAAGCATTTGATGATAAAGTATACGGCTTTTAACCTTTCTTAAAAAAACACAAGATTAGTTATTCTAGGTACATCTACTCCTGTTGTTAATAAATCAACAGTTACTCCTATAGTAGGATAAGCTTCATTTTTAAATTTTTAACTAAATGGTCTACATCCTTAACATAACCTGTCATTTTAGCTATCATTTCTATATTCATATCAAACATAGCTTGCTTTTGATATTCTTCTCTTAAGATACGAACAACCATATCTGCATGTTCATCAGAAGCAGTGAATATCAATGTTTTTCAGGACCTTCTGGGTTGATGTAGTCAACTAAGGCAGAGCAAACTTCTCTATTAAAGCTTTCTGTTATCACAGATTTATTAAATTTTTCAATGTCAAAATCTAGCTCATCAGCTAGAACTTCTCTTTCCTTTACTTTTTGAGCTTCAACATCATAGACTTTTACCATAGCTCCCTTTTTGATAGTGTATTCCTTCTTCTGATAACTTTGTTATTATCTCATAAGGTGGCTCAACATCAACTAAGTATCCATCTATAACAGCTTGAGAACAAGAATAACTGTACACAGGTTCTCCAAATATTTCTTGAGTATGAAGTGCTGGAGTAGCAGTTAAAAAGCAATTTTACAGCGTCAAAATAGTCTATTACTGCCTTTATATTTACTTTCAAAATCTTTTTCATCAAAGAAGTCTTTCTCTTCTTCTTTCATATTTCTATCTAAGATATATCCTCTGTGAGCTTCATCTACAATAATACAATCATATTCTCCAACTGTTAGTTTATCTGTAGCTTCGTCGTTTGGATATAGGATTCTTTTTATTAAACTTTGTACTGTAGCTATATGGACTCTTTCATCTTTATCAGTAGACTTTATCATTTAAACCTTTAACTCCATATATTCCACCCAGACTAAGTAATTGTTCTAGCTTAACATCATCAAAAGTTTCCTTTGCTTGTTCTCCTAAAGAGTTCTATCTACAACAAATAGAATTCTTTTAAATTTATTTGTTTTCAAAAGAGTCTATAGATTAAAACCTAAAGCAGTTCTTGTTTTTCCCTGTTCCTGTTGCCATAGTAAGCAGAACTTTTCTCTTTCAGAAATAAGGCTTTCTTCAACTGATTTAATAGCATCTTTTTGATAATATCTAAGTCCTAAACCAAATTTTGATTCCAGATATTCAAAAACTTTCTTCTTTTTAGTTTTTGATTTGCAAGCTCGTCGTCTTTTTCTAATAATTCTTTTAAATCTTTAGGTGAGTAAAAACCTTTTTAAGACTTTTAGGTAAATTACTTTCTTTTCTAGCATCTAAAAACCAAATTCCAGATTTTTCAGGTAAATCTTTATTATATCCTCTACCATTACTTGAAAATAGGAAAGGAGCTTTATATTCTCTGAAAGGTGAACCCTCACAAAGTTGTACATTTTTCAAATATTTCCACACCTTTTGAATATATACGACTGTCTACATTTAAAAGCTGCTGGAATATCAGTATTTAATCTTTTCGCCTCTAAAAATTCCATAAAAGTTTTTCTCCTAAAAACAGAGCATAATCTGCAAAAGCCTTTTCTTCCATTTTTCTTTTTATGCAAGGCCACTCAGCAATAGCAAGATTTTTTTCTTTTTCAGGTAAAGTTTTATTTGTTTTGTAATTTAAAACTTTTGTATCAACTTCTCAACCAGCTTCTGACTAATTGTTTATCTATAATAAGTCTAGTTTCTTCTTCAGTAAACTCTATTTCTCTCTTCTTAGAGATAGCTTTCTTTCTATCTTCTCTAGTTGTTAAATGTGATTAGTTTTTAATATCTTCTAATTCTTTTTGTATTTCATCAGTTCTTTCAACTAGTTTTAGATATTCTTTTTCATAATCAATATTTTCAGGTTTCTTGTATTCTATAGTTTCTGAATGGAATGACATGTCTGTTCCATATATTTCTTGAAACCAAGCTCCAAGTTTCACTGCCAATGATAATAAAGTTTCAGCTGTCATCACCATAGGCTCCATGAGCAGCTTTATTTCCTTTTTACGAAGAGAATGTAAGATGTTATCAATATCATCTGGTATTAAACCTGCTCTTTTTAAAATTAAAATTTTATCTACAGCTAATGTAGTTTTTATCACAACTAAAATTTTCAATTTTTATCATAGTATTTTATTAATTCTTCTCCAAATTGTCTTAGCTTCATGATAGCAGTATTTGGATCTTTATATAAAAGTGTACTCAGCCATTTCCCCGATTTTAGCTAAGCCTTTGCCAATCATTTTGTAAAAATTAAAATTTGAATACATATGCCCTCCAACTTAAAAATTTACTTTCTTATTGACTATTATATCTTATTTAGAACAAAATTCCAATAAAAAGAGTTTTCAGATTATCATCTTACTCACTCTTTAATCTATTGCTAATAATTCTATTTAACAGCTATAACTCCAATTTCAACTTTTAACATCTTTTGGTAATCTAGCAACTTCAACACAAGCTCTTGCAGGTTTAACTTCACCTAAATATTTGTCATAAACTCCATTTATTTTTAGTGAAATCATTCATATCTTTGATATAAACTGTTGCACTAACAACATCTTTTAAAATTCATATCCAGCTTCTTTTTAAGATAGCTCCTATGTTTTCTAAAGATTGTTTTTGTTTGTTCTTCAACATCTTCAGAAACTAATGTCATTGTAGCTGGAACAAAAGGAATTTGTCCTGATACATATAAAAACTCCGTTTGCTTCAATAGCTTGAGAATAAGGTCCTAGTGCAGCTGGTGCATTTGTTGTGTTAATAACTCTTTTCATCTTAAACATCTCCCTTTTTAAATTTATTGTTTTTAAAAAATTAACTTATTTTTACATTATAGAATTTATTTTGTTATTCTGTCAAAATATTTTTTTACATATTGAAGTAGTCTAACAATTCTTTTTGACATCTTTCTTCAACTTAAAAATATATTTAACCATAGATTTCCCTTGACTATCCTTTTATTTCTTTAGCAGATAGAACCTTTTTCAACATCTCCTAAATAGTAAAAATTTTTCTCCATTATTTTTCTTTACAAAAACATTTATCTCATAGAAATTTTTCCAGCAATCTTACCTTCAATAGTTAGTTTATTATCTTTTTCAAATAACGGCTAGATTTTGAAAACCAACTGAAAGTTTGACTGTCATAGAACTCATTTGAATAGTCAGCTCTTTCAGATAAATTATCCATAGTGATGAAAAATTAAAAGTTTTCTTTCATTTTTCAAAAAGGAGTGTAGCCACTAACTTGGAAGCCATTATTAAAAATTCAAATTAAGATACCAAAAATGCTTCTTGCTTAGTATATTCTCCAAAAAGTTTTATGCTTTCTTTTGCAAAATTATTGTAGTTATTTTCAGCAAAAAGCTAGATTATATTTTATTAAGTCATCTATTAAAAATTTTTGAAAATAAGGGATTAGCTACTATATGAGTTTTTTTAAAATTCTCATCTAAGAAATAGTAATCATCTTTTCTATATAGCACAGGCTCAAAAGACTTTGTTGTAGATAAAGTAATAAATATTTCCTTAGATAGATGTTCAAAAGGCATTTTTTTATATTATTCTCTTGATTAATTAAAGAATATTTATCTTTTCAATATGCTCTCAATATCTTTAGATTTAATTTTTCTTTAACAAATAGCTCTTTTAATATCAACATCTCATGTACTCTTTTGCAGGAGTAAAGAAAGTTGATAAGAATATCAAAATTTCTTTTTCAATGCTATTTAATGAACCTACCCTATATTTAGGTGCTATATTTTTAAGACCTCATCATAATCTTTTTGTACTTTTAAAAATCACAGTGGGTGACAACATATTCTTTGTATAGAAATCATAGAGATAGAGGAATTCTACCTAATTGACTTTCAAGCAATTTAAAAGTCTTCTTCTATGAGCTTTTCTATTAGAAAAAAATTGACCTTGTTGATATTTTCAAAAAATTCTTTCCTTTGAGATTTCATCAAAACTTATAGAGCTTTCCCCAGCTAAAAAGTCAGTTGCATTCATAAGGAAATCTTTTCATAAAATCTTTGTCATAGCTATTATTTTTGAGATATGGCTATTGGAATTAAGAAATTTTTCTCATAGTTACCAATGAAAATCTAAAAACTCACAGTATAGGCCTTATTTTTTTATGCTTTCTTAAACCTCTACCCAGTTGTTGAATATATACTATTGCAGAAGTGGTAGGTCTTAAAAGTATCACTTGATTGACACAAGGTATATCCACCCTTCATTGAATATATCCACAGATATGATATATTCTATTTCTCCTTCTTCTAGCTTCCTTATAGCTTCTTCTCTTTCATTATCAGAATTCTCAGAACTTAAAAGCAAGAGCTTTTTACACCTTGTTCTAAAAATTTCTCAACTAATATTTTAGCTTCTTCAACCTTTGAAACAAAGACTAGGCAATGTAATTTCTCTCCACTATATGAATAATACTTACTCTTTTTCTAAAAATATGTCTCACTCTTTCATCAGAAGTAAGATTCTTTATAGATGTTTTTTTCATCTATGCTTTCACCATCAATTACAATATCTGAAATCCCAAAAATAATGGAAAGGGACAAAGCAGTTCTTCTTTCATAGCATCTTGCAAACGGATCTCATAGGCTACATTGTAATTAAAGAGCTGATAAATATTAAAAGTCATCTGTTCTTTTCAGGAGTTGCAGTTATCCCAATAGAAACTTAGGTTTAAAGTACTCAAAAAAATACTTTCGATAAGTCTTAGCTCCTCCATGATGAACTTCATCTATAATGATGTAGTCAAAGTAGTCTTTTGGAAAAATATTCAAATTTTTCTCCTTATTTAAAGTTTGTACCATAGCAAAAACTACTTCATCTTTATCATTTTATTTGAAAATTAGGAGTCAAAAATTTCTAACTTTTTATCCTTTCAAAATTCTTTGATAACTGATTTTAGATCTTTCAAGAATAACTTTTCTATGTGCTACAAAAAGTATCTTCTTTGCCTTAGCTTGTTTCACATCAAAAGGCTGAAAGATAGGGTTTTTCCAGTTCCTGTTGCACTGATAAGCAAGGCTCTATCGTTTTCTATTCTTGTTTCTTCCAAATAAGGCTTGTACTTGCATAGAATTAGGCTTAATTTCATTCAAATCTATATTTTTGATTATTAGCTTCAATTAACTTTTTAGTTGCTCATATCTTTTTGATAATTTTTCTATATCTTCTTCTATAAGAGTTTTTAAATTATCAAATTCTTTATTGAAAGTTTCTAAAAACTGATTTAACTATCTTTCCATTTTCAAAGAGAATTTTACCTTTATATTCCATTCAAAATTAACAGTCAATGCTCCTTGAGTCAGGTTACTACTTCCTACAATTAAAGTCCAAACATTTCCTTTCTAAAGAAATATGCCTTAGTATGATGTTTTTCTATTAGTTGCAACTTTTTAAATCTATATTTTTATATGATAGAAGTTTCTTTAAGGCTTTTGGCTCTAGTGAAAAGTCAGATAATCTCCGTTAAAAATTTTTCCTTTTATTCCTTTATTCTCAAGATTTTTAATTCTTCCAAAAAAGAGAAATACCTCCCATAGTTATAAAAAGCAACAGAGATTACAAATTCGTCACAATCCTCAAAAGTATTTTTCTAAGTCTTGTAACAATCTTTTCTTCTCCATTGGCTATTAACTCATATTGATATTTCTCATCTGAATCTATATTAAAATCTATACTACTTGTTTTCAATGCTTCTAGTAAAAATATTTTCCACTTTTTCACTTCCTAAAAGTTTTCTCTTTATTTTACCATAAAATTATTAAAAAGAGAGTTTTTCAAGCTACCACACTCTAGTCGCTCTCAAGGGCTGTTGCAGAAATAATGAAAAAGTAAAAATAGTTCGTTACTGAGTACATTTCTTAACGATAAAAATCAAGAGTTCACTGTAATTTCGGCGAAAACTTGTCAACAAGTTGGCTCAAACACGCAACAATTACTCGGCTCACTCTATTTGATTTTTATCTAAAAATTTCCATTCATAACTCACTTATTTTTACTTTTCATTGAAACCTTTTAACTTTTTTGTTTATCTTTTGACTCTACCAATAACAAGATACTTTAACATCCATTTATTAGAAATCAGTTTCCTATAAAGATTCAGTATAACTACATTTAGGATAATGAGAACAACCATAAAATTCTTCATTAGTCTTTGAATTTATTTAACCATATAAGAGCCACATACAAATCCTTTTATAGGTAGTAAATTTTTAGAATTAGTATTATATGATTCCACTACAAAACAAGAAGGTTTTTATCATCAAACAATACATAACATCTATTTTTTTGTTCTAGTTAGTGCCACATAAAAAGTCTTCTTTCTTCTCCAAATAAGAAAGTATCAGCTTTTTGATAAAACATAACCTAGAACACTATCATCAGTGTATTTTATTTGGAAATCCAATTATATCATCATCCACATCTAATTATTACTTCATCAACTTCAATCCTTTTAGATGCATGAACTGTACATATATTTAATTTTATATTTTTTAAATATTTAAGTAAATTCATATCATTTATAAAATTACTCGCTTCTATTTTTATTTTCTTATCCTTCACATGAAAAATATTTTTCCATTTAATTGAGAAAAACTTTTATTATTTCTTGCTAAACATAAACTTTTTTCTTATTTAGAGTTTTCTTTAGCAATATTTTTAAAAATTTCAAAAATTACTTCAGTTTTATTTTTAGGACTAACACTTTTTAAATTCTACAGGTTTTAGTTAAACTTTTATCTGATTTTTAAATTTTTCTTTTAATTGATTTTCATTTTTCATAATAAAATTTTTGAGCGATATCAATTAGCTCTTGTGAATTTTCTATAGGTTTTTCAATAAAATTGATTTCTGTTTTTCCAAAATATTTTTCAAATTCACTAAAAATAGATATGTCTGAACCTGCAAATCTAAGATAGACTGCATCATCACCAACGCAAAATTTTTCACTCTTCATTTTTATTTTTATTGCTTTAATTAATTGAAATTTTGAAAGTTGAAGTATCTTGAAACTCATCTATAATAATGTGTTTATAATCTAAATTGTTCTTTTTAATCACTTCTATTGGATTGTTATTTAGATTATCAATAGCTTTGTTTATCATATCATTAAAAATCAATTAGATTATTTTCATTTAATTTCTATTATAGTAATCATATAGTGGCTCAAACATTTTAAAAAGAAAAGTAAATGTTTTGTCTCATATAAAGATCTGATACTTCTCTTTTTAAATTTTACTAACTCTACTTTAGTTTGAAAATTATTAGCTTTAAAAAGAGTTAAGATGTATTTATTAATTTACAAAATGCTGAAAAGTCTTCATCATTATTGTTTTATCATCAATAATAGTTCTTTTTCTTCTTTGATAAAGGCTTAAATTTGACCCCTCTTTTCTTCAATTCTTCCTCTAGTACTTAGAATTCCTTCTTGATGGTAAAAGAATAAGTTTCAATCAAATCTGTTCCATTTATCTTGTGGGTTTCTCTTTTTCCAATGCATAGCTTTTTCATATTTTGGTTTTCACTTTCTGTATATTGATGAGCTTTCATATCTTTATCTACACCAAAATGTTCTATATAGATGTCATATTCTGGAAGATAAAATCAGGAAGATACCCTCTAGCTGTTTTATAACTGTCTTTAGGCATACAGTATTACCATTTTTATATAGACTTTTCATATTCAAATTTTTATTCTATTTAAAAATAAGAAATTAGCAATAGTTCTCTTTCTTGACTTTTTACTTTGCTCACCACTATAGATTTAAATTTTTCTATTAAAAATAAATATTCAAAAGAAATCCTGTAGGTTTTGTATTCATCTTTCATAATCTCTAAAAATATTTTATACTTTTCAAATCACTTTCTTTAAAAATAAAATTTTTGTTTTCAAATTTTTCAAATAAATCAATTATTATTTCTGTGTTTGGTAATTTTTAATAAAGCAATACAGTATTCTTTTGTAAAATTTTTAGTTGTATTAAATTTTTGTAATACAATGCTTTAAATTTTTACAATACTCTCATAGATTGTATATTGTCTTTTCTCTTAATGTATATAAATTATCTAGTGTATATAACTAATCACTTTTTGATTTAAATTTTTCATCCAAGACAGTTTTCATTGTCTTTTATACTAATAACTACTATATTCTAATAGAGCTATCTATTGTTTCAGCATTATTAGACAAAAACTATTTTTAATTGCTTTATCATTTAAAATTTTATAAGGATAAAACTTTATATTTCTCATCTTTTGAAACAACCTGAGTGTTGAACCTAATGATCATGCTAGCTAATAGAAATCTAATCTTGTGTTTATTCTTTCAGTCATTTCGGTAGTTGCCATTTTTGTAAAGTATCTATTAAAGAATATCTTTAGGATTTATATCTCTCAACCAAATATTTACTTTTTCCAGAAATTGTGTTTTCCTGAACCAGCTCCTGCGACAACAAGATTATTATCTCATCTATGACTTCTTGCTCTTTCTTTGCTGTTCATCTAAAAGCATTTTCCATCTATATTTGATTCTTTATTTTCATCTAATTCTTTTTCTATATATTCCTTGTTTAAACTTTTAATTTCTTCTTCAGTCAGAAGAAGACTATTAATTTCCAAAATATTCTTTATAGTCTTCTATAATATCAAAGATAGTCATCAACTATAAATTCTTTCCTTAAAATTTTCAACTTTTGAAGTATATACTTTAAAAATCATTTATATAAAATTTTAATTCTTTTATATTTTTCTTTTTCTTCTAATAAATTATCTATTTTTATTTTATATTTTTATATTGTTCATTTAAATTATTATCTTCATACATTTTTCTTGTTTTCTCTGTTCTCTCAAGTTTTCTCTAGTCTTTTCTTTCTTCTTTTTCCTTTTGAATTACCTCTGACAATAAAGCTAATCCAAATAATGCCGCTAATCCCTCGAAATCATTTTTATCTCTTTATAATTTTATGTTATAAATAGTTTTATAATCATAATCAACTATTTCTTTATTTTGATATGGATTTTTAACATTATATAGATTTTATAAAATATAAAAATCTTTTATTTCATCAATAGGTGCAACATGATATTTTACTTCCATTATTTCTTCAATGGACTGATTTAATTCATGGATTTACTTTATTTGTTATCCTTTGGATAAGCTAAAACTTTTAATTTCTTTTTATCTGACAAAACCTAGGATATAAAATTTTTCTTTCTTTGGTTGAGAAATATATAAATTTTTAAAAGTGTTAAAACTTTCTTCTGTAGAAAAATGAATTATATAATATTAAAGAAAGTAAACATCTATTTTTGCACTGTTTTTATTAGGATTAATAGCCTCCTATTACATTAAAAGCTGAATAAGATTTTGCGTAATTAGATGTAGCTACTATCAGCATATAAAGCAAATAAAATTTTATTCTAATGAATGATGTGAATGAACTTTTTATTGTTGCATTTTATTGAAATATTTTCCAGATATATAAAGCTTTTATCTTCTGATGAATGCTGAATTTAATAATAATTTATTAAAATATGCTTACAGCTATTATTTGAAAAAGTACATTTGTTTAGGTATATTTCGCTCATAATCATCTAGCTCATTTTTAGTCATATCTATTTTAAATTTTTATACTCAAACACTCTATAACTTCTTTTGTTCTTCTAAATTTAAAATCAGAATAATTAAAAAGCAATCCTAAATAATTTCTTTCTATTCCACTAGCTCCAATACTTGTTCCATTATTTTAAATCTTATAATCTTAAGACGTAGACTTTCCCCTCTTAATAAATAATTTACTTTACTATATCATTTATAAAAATTCATTTATTTCTAACTAATAATAGCAAATTCTAATAATGTACAATTATAGATTTTGAATTATGTGATATAATAAAAATAGTTTGAAAATAAAGGAGAAGAAAAATGAAAAAAATTAGAACTTTATAAAAGTTTTTAAACTCAAAAAGACCTATTCAAAAATCTATACTTTCTAGAATTGAAAATACTTTAAAGAAATGATTTCTATATATATAGTAATGCTATTGAAGGAAATTCACTTACAAGACAAAGACAGAAGTCATATTAGAATATGGGGTAACTGTAAAGGGAAAAACCTTTAAAAGATCATCTTGAAGTAAAGGACAAGAATATGCTATTAACTTTTTGAATAATATAATTAAAAAGAAAATGAAGTTTTATCTCTTAGACTCATTAAAAGAATTTCATAGTCTTATTTTGGGACCAGTTGATCCTGAGAGTTGCTGGGCAATTTAAAAATCTAAAAACAAGATAGTGGGTTCAACTTTTTGAGACCTCTGATCCTATTTTTGTGGAAGAAGATTTAGAAAAATTTTAAAAGATTATTTTTCTTCAACTGAAAAATGCTATTGAAAAAGATAGCTAAATTTCATGCTAATTTTTGAAAAATACATCCTTTTTCTGATGGAAATGGAAGAACAGGGTAGATTGGTAATGAATTTTGAACTTATGAAAGCAGGATATCCTATTTGTATAATAAAAAAATGAAGATAGATTAGAATATTACAATAGTTTAAAATGAGAGCTCAAGCAAATAATAACTACAATGAAATTATAAAAATTTGTTGAAGAAAATTTAGAAAAACTTTTAATTTTACTTTGAGCATATTTCTAATAATTGGCAGGAAGAATTTGAAATGTTTGTAAGGGAGGAAATATATGATAACAACCCTATGTTATTTAGAAAAAGAAAAATAAATATCTTATGTTGCATAGAACAAAAAGAAAATGATATAAATAAAAACAAATGGTTAGGAGTAGGGAGGAAAATTAGAAAAAGGGTGAAACTCCTGAGCAATGTTTGATAAGAAAGTAAAGAAGAATAGGACTAAATTTAATAGATTATATTCATAGAGGCATAGTAATTTTTAACTATAATGATGATGAGCCACTGGATATGTATTTATATACTTCTAAAAATTTCTCTGGAGAAAATCCAAGAATGTTCAGAAGGAGATTTAAAATGGATAGATAAATCTGAGATATATGAGTTAAATCTTTGGGAGGGACAGAATTTTTAGAGTTGTTAGAAAAAGATACTTCTTTTTCATTTTTGATTCTTAATTATGAGAAAATGATAATTTATTGTCATCAGAATTGAAGTTTGTTTAATAATTAAAATAATTAGATAAAAAATAAAAATTACTTATTAAGATTAATAGGTAATATTAATTTATATTATTATAGATTAAAAATTACATTATAAAAATATAAAAATAATAAAATATATTTATATATAATAAAAAATAATAAAATATATTATTTATTTCTATTTTAATAACTATATTTTAATATAAAAGTATATGTTAATATTAGTATATAAAGAAGATAAAAACTTTAGGAGGTAACTGTTATGAGAAAAGTAGATAGTCGATACAAATGTATTGCTTGGATTTATTTGAAGAGAAAAATGAGATTTTGAAATTTTATTAAAAATCATTGAATATTATTTTGCACAACAGAAAATATAGATGGTATAATAATTTCTTGAGTAGTGTTTATTCTGAAATAGAAAAACTAAAAAGGAACGATTAAATATGATAAAAGAACAGAAATAGCTAAAAATATACGGATTAATAGGAGAAGCTATAGAAGAGAACAAAAACGTATTTTTATGCAGATGTAGAAAGAAACATAGAAGGGTAGATGGAAGTTTAATAGATTACTGTATAGCTAATAATAGAATTATTTTTAAGTTTTTGATACAAGAGCAAATATAAGATATAGATCAAAAATAAAAAGATAAAGTTTTATAAATCTAAAATAAAGATAAAATGAAAAAGTTATAAAATTATATGAAAGTTTTTAAATGAGTTAACAGACAACAACACATATATATTTACAAAGCATGTTTGATAAAAGTAACTAATATAATAGAATATTCAGCATTAAATGAAGAAGATAGATTTTTAAAATTATTAGATTATTTAATAAATGATATCTTAAAAGGTGAGGAAAGAAAGAATTTATTAATAATATAAAAAGAAAGACTTTGAATTACTAAAAGAAGGAAAAATTAGTCAAGAAATACTTATAAAAATTTAAAAGAAATTAAATGGATATGAGTTTGGAAATTTAGATATAGTCAAAAGTCTCCATTGAAGGAAGAAAATAAAAGAAGAAATAGTAAGTAAAAGGAAAAAGGTTTTTGAGTCTTTTGAAGAATTATCAAAATGTAATCCTTTTTCTAACTGAAGAAGAGTTAATACAAAAAAATATTAAATTACAAAAAGAATAAAGGAGGAAATGAATGAATAATATAAATATTGGGCTGATTATTGATAGAAGTGGTTCAGTAGAAAATGAAAAACTAGCACTAGAAAAATTCTATAAAAGCTTTTAATAGAAAGTTTCAAAAGAAAAATATAAAGGAAAGTACAGATTTAAAATTACTACTAATAATTTGTGGAAATAATGATCTTTCAATTCAAAGAGAATGATTTTAAAAAGAATAAATTTGGAAAAATTGAAGCAAGAGATAGAAGTATTAAAGAAATTTTTAGAAATAATAGAAGAAAAATTTAAAAATTAAGAGGTGATAAAAGATTATTTTATTTTTCAGATGGATATTTTTGAAGATAGAAGATGACCGTTTTTAAACGAAAGAAAAAAGAAAAGTAAAAGAAAATGAAATAGAGCAAAATATCAGTCGGAATAGGAGAAGGATATAAAAACTACTTTGAAAAAAATTTTTCTACAAACAAGGTGGTTTTTGAATATCAAGATATTTATGATTTTTATTTAAAAATTTAAGGAGGCAAATATGGAATTTGTAGCATCAACCAAAAGAGTACTACCATTAATATTATTAGTAGACACAAGTAGTTCAATGAGCTGTTGTATAGGAGAATTAAATACAGCTATTAGAAATATGTTAGGAATATTAAAGAACAAGAATCATTAAAAGCAGAAGTTCATGTATCATTTATAACTTTTTGGAAATGGGGAAGTTGCAAATCTTCATACAGCTTTAAGACCTATTCACAATATAAATTTAAAGATTTTTGTAGAAGGAGGGAATGACGCCTTTAGGAGGAGCATTAAGAATAGCAAAGGATATGGTAGAAAATAGAGATTATTCCTTCTAAGTCGTATACACCTATTATATTACTATTATCAGATGGAGCACCAAATGATCGTTGGGAAAATGAGTTAAATACGTTTATCAATGATGGTAGAAAGTAAAAAATGTATAAGAATGAGCCTAGGAATTGGAAAAGATTATGATTATGGAGTTTTAAAAGAATTTTTCTTCAAATGGCAAAGTGTATGAAGGCTAAAGATTCAGGGTAATATTATAGATTTCTTTAAAGTTTATGACTATGACAATAAAAAGAAAAACAATATCTAAAGATATTAATCTTGATTCAGAAGTTTTTAAATAGTATAAATGAGAGCTTTGAGAAAATAGCAAAAGACAAAAATAAGAAATAAATAGGGATTATTATATAGAAATATATTTGTGTATGATAATCCCTATTTAAGGAGAACTATGGAAAAATATTTGAAAATACAGATTTTATAGATGAAAAGGGGTATATTCATAAAAATAGATATAAGCTAATATAGTTGGTTCTGGTGCAGAAGGAATGGTTTTTAGAGGAGAAAAATAAAAATATATTAATAAAAATTAGTCAGATAGAAAAATGACTTAGGATAGATAAAAATAAAAGAGTTTAAATCTATCTAAAAGATTTTTAAATTTACTCTACCAATAACAAAAATTAAATAGTTCTGACAAAAATTATGAAGGGTACATAATGAGAATGATGGAGATATGAAACCAATTTCATGCCTTATGAGAACTTCTTTTTGAGAATATGGAAGAGTGCTATAGATATTACAATAAGGAAACAGGGGCTTAAGAAGAAGATTAGAAGTTCTAAAAAATTACATATAACCTTTATTATTTACATAGTAAAGGAATAGTATATGGAGATATTTCACCTAATAATATATTTGTTTCAGAAAGATTTATCACACTCTGAAATATGGTTTATTGACTGTGACAATATAGATTATGCTCATGATATAAATTATACTAAAAAGGAACAGAAGGCTTTTTGTTCACCAGAAATTAGAAGGTCATTAGCACCATACAATATAGCTAAACAAAAAAATACAATAGAAAATGATATTTATGCTTTTGCTAATTTGGCTTTTAATATATTATTTTTAGCTGATCCTTTTTAAGGGAAGTATTATATGGAAAGAGAATGAAACTAGTGAAGATAATGAAGATGACTGGTGGGATGTTGAAGAGATGATGATAACAAAAATTTGATTTTGGGGAGAAGTTTCTTGGGTAGAGGGAAAAATGATGAAAGTAATAAGCAATATATGGACTTTCAAAGAGATATGAATAAAATGATGTCGCCTGAATTAAATAATTTATTTGATAGAACTTTAGGTTATATTGGTAGAAATAACCCTAATGAAAGACCGAGTTTAAGAATATGGTATGAAGAAATTAATAATCTTTTAAATATCTTAATAGATAGTGATGATGGAAATTCCTATTATCTTAATAATATTGAGAATAAAAATAAAAGATTATTTAATTTTTGAGATAAGCTACCAAAAAGGTAGAACTGTAAAAATTATAAAAAAAGGAAGAATTATAGAGCTTAAATATTGTGATTTAGGAATAGGGAAAGTATAAGCAAAAAGAAAGAAGTTTATTTAAAGTTCAACTATAGAAATAATAAAAAATTGATTGAAAATAATGCTTCAACAGAAATTATAGTTGAACAAAATCATGAGTTAGATGGAGAAGAAAAGATAAAAATAAAAACCTAAAAGACAGAAAAACAAGTTGTAAAATTTGAGGAATTAATAATAAACCTAATAGAAGAAAAATGAAAATCCAAAAATTATAGGAGAAGTCGTATGAGGTTTGAAGAGATAAAAAGCTTATAGAGAACATAAGATTATAAATATTAATTTAATTGAAAAGAAAAATAAATATAAAAATAGAAAAATTTAATTAGTTTTTAAAAAAGTTGGAGAAAAATACTACATAAAAGATATAAGGGATGAAAAAAGTGAATATTTTTCAAATAAATATTAAAATTAATGATGAAACTTTTATAGATGAATTAATTGATAAGAGAAAAAACTTATTTAGCTGCTTTAGTTGATATAAGTAGTATCGAAGTAATAATATATAATAATTCTGAAATAAATGAAAATAATTTTTCAATACATATAGGTGAGTGCTTGAAAAATAGAAAAATAAAAATTCCAGAAAAAGAAATAGAGAAAAAAATTATGTATTTAAGAGTCAAGGGAATGAGCCATGTTTTATTAGGAAAATTAAAAGGCTAGTGAGAATGAAAATAAAGATGGAAGTATGAGTATTCATTATTAGGAGTAAAAAGTATTCTTTTTACTTGAAAGAAAGAATTCAGTTTTTATTCAAGAAGATAAAACTAAATTTATAGAAGCATTTTCAGTGAGTTAAAAGAAGAAAAGAATAAATAATAGTAGTGAGAAATATACTATCTCTTGTAAAAATAAAAGGAAATATAAAATTTACAGAAGATATTATTAATTATATGGAAGATATTTGAAATACAAGCAAGACTTAATGAATTAAAAATGACCCACATCTAGTTTTCTAAAAATATGGGAAGATTATGCTAATATTGATTTCAAGAGGGAAATTAGATACTTACTATAAAATAGATGATGCTAAAACAGTAAAAATATGCTGATGATTATATATTTGAAGTTCAATTAAATAAAAACATTCTTTTAAAAGAAGGAATACTTTAATAATAACATCGCCTGAAAATTTTTAATTAATAATAATGTAGAAAAATATAGAAGAAATAGAAAAGGAATTTTTAAAGATTTAGATTATATAGAAGTTGTTATTGAGAAAATTGTACAGATGAGAGTATATTAATTAGTCCTAATCAACCAAAAAGATTTAGAAGAGCAAAAAGGACTATATTTTTATTCTATAAAAAGGAAATGAAGCAGTTAATGATAGAGAGAAAAAGCAAGAAAATTAATTGCTGATAATCAAACTCCAATGAGAGAGTTGAATTTAATAATTGAAGGAAAAAGGTAGTTAAAGAAAAAAAGCTGGAAATTATGATGCACTTTCTATTCAGACTAAAGAAAGTTTATTCCTAAATATGATCCTACTGAGGAACCAAAAAAGCAATAACAATAGCTTTAAATACACCAGATATAGCAATAATTCAAGGCTACCTGGAACTGGAAAAACAACTGTAATTACAGCTATTTTTGCAGAGATTGAGTGAAGAAAGAAAAGGGGTTGGAAAATATATCAGGAAAATAATCTTCACTTCATTTCAACATGATGCAGTAAACAATGCCTTGTCAAGAATAAAAATTTTTGGACTACCAGCTGAAAAAATACGGGACAAAGATTGGACAAGATGAAGAATTAATTAATAAAAATTTTAGAAATTATATGGATAAAGTTCTTAGTATGTATTATGAAGAGATCCTGAATTAAAAAGAAAAAGTGAAGAAAATGGAATTAGTTTGAAATCTACAATAATTATGCCCAAAAAGAAAAGAAAGTCTAGATAAAATTGAATTGAGAAGCTTGATAGAAAAATAGAATCTTTCTCTAGAAAATATGGACTTACAGAAAAATATCCAAGGAACTAGAGGAAATAGAAAATGATTATACAGGAATTGAAAAAGTTATTTAATGGACAAGGCATATTTTTATAAAATACCAATTTCAAAAACTATGTTAGAAGATAATGGAGAATATTTTATAGAAAAAAAGTATAGAAAAATAGAAGAAACTAAAAAAATACTAAGAAAATTCAAGTTAATGACTTAGAAAAGGAGTTAGATATTTTTAAAAAATCTCTCAAAGAGAATTCAATTGATTTTTCTCTTTTTAAAGGAATGTAAAATTTCGATTTTATCAAAATTGACACCTATTGAATATCCTTTTTATGAGTAAAGGTTTAAACAAATAGAATCAATTTTTGAAAAATAGAATCAATAATTAATGATATTATAAGAGAAAACAAAGATTTTAAAGAGAGAATAAAACTAAAAATATCTTGAAGAATTAGAAAATAATCCACTAAAGAGTAAGAGATACAATAAGAGAATACATAACAACTTTTTGGAGCAACATGTCAACAAACCCAAGGTAAAGAAATCGTGAAAGCTAAAAAGAGAGTATTAGAAAAGAAGGTAAAAATGTAGAATTATATGCTGAAACTAGAACATATGAAAATGTTTTAATAGATGAAGCAGCAAAAAGTAACCCTCCTGATTTATTAATACCTATGAGTATGGCAAAAGAATTATTTTAGTTGGCGATCACAAAACAACTTCCACATTTAATAGATGAAAAATATATTAGAGTACTTAAAGAAGAGAAAAAGATGTAAAAGATTTTATAGAAGAAGAAATAAAAAGTATGTTTGAGAAATTAAAAACAAGTTGTGAAGAATTAGAAATATGATGGAGATAAAAAGAGTAATAATGCTAAATAGACAATATAGAGATGCATCAAAAATGGGGACTTTTATAAGTAATCATTTCTATGAAGGAAAAATTAGAAAATGGTTTGGAAGAGAGATAAATTTGATAATAGGGTTAAAGGGTCTAGAAGAAAAAAAGCATTTGCTTGGTTTGATATTTCAAATAAAAGAGGAAGAAAAAGGAGATAAGAGTAAATATAGAAAGAAAGAGGCGGAAGAGATAGCAAAATTTATATATAGAAATATTGATAGTGAGGAGGCAAGAGGAAAAAATTTTTGGAATAATAACTTTTTATTCAAGGCAAAAGAACAGAAATTTTTAAAAGAATTAGCTAATGAAGAAAAATAAATCATATGAAGGACAAAGATTTAATTGTAATTAAAAATAAAAATTATGTGATAAATGATAAATATAAATTTTCAAATGAAGAAGGAATAAATGAAAAATAAGAATAGGAACCATGGATGCTTTTTCAAGGAATGGAATTCAATTTTTGTATGTTTATCTATGGTAGATAATAAATTTCATTTAAATGAAGGCAATATTAGATTTGGATTTTTAACAAATAGAAATAGATTATGTGTTGCTATGAGCAGACAAAGAGGATATTGGTAGTATTTGGAGATGTAGCAAGATGTTAGAGGGAAAAAGTATCCTGATATAGAAGTGTTACAAGAATACTTAAAAATATGTAAAGAGGATGGAGAATATGGGAAATTTGAATCTTTATTATAGTGATGAAATATTAGAAGAATATAAGGATATTTTGCTCTTCCTATTAAAGAAGTTTTTATAGATCTATACATTGATAGAAAAATTAAATTTATATCAAGAAATAATATTAGAATTATATAAATGTGACTGTGGAAATATAGAAGATATAGAAGAAGTTCTGAAATTAAATAAAGCTTCCATACTGAAAATGAAAGTAATAAAGAAAGAAAGTCTTATAAAATATATAGTAGATGAGTTAAAAATTAGGCTATATAAAAAATAATGCTATTACTGAAGAAGGAAATGCTATTCTTGAAGAAAATTTAGATGATGAAAAGTTACTAGGAAGTGTATTTTATAATCCTTTCACACAAAAAATATATAAATTTTCTTTTTAATAAATGAGTTTATATAAATTAGAAGATAATGGAAAGAATTTAAATAGAATAAAATTGACAGAAGAAAAAAAGAAAAATAGAAGATTAATTTAGGAACACCTGGAAAACCAAAGAAAATAGAAATAGAATTTTTAAAGGAAAAAGATTCTTCAAAAATAAACTTGACTATAGATGAATTCATAGAAATTATAAGTAAAGAATTAAAAATATTAAATAGTAAGTTGGAGAGTTTTATTTTAATAGTTTAGATAATAATTTAGCTAAAAGTCAAAAACAAGAGTTTTTAAAAAGAAAAATAGAAGATTTAAAACAAATAAGAAAAATTTAAAGAAAAACAGAAGAAAAAAATCTTATGTTTTAATTTCACTGAGATCTAGAAAAAATAGAGTATCAACATCTTTTTGAACCTGAAGTTTCAGACTATAGATTAAGAGAAGAGTTAAAAAAGAGCTTATAATTAGAGATTTAATATATCACAATATTGATAATGATATCAGTGAAGAAGAAAAATAAAAAAACTAGAAAAATTATAACAATAAAAGAAAAAAAGAGATAATTAAAAGATTCTAATAATCAGTTATCAAAATTACCAAATTTAGTAAAAATTAGCAAACTTGTCTGGCTTAAAAGAGGGTATAAAAAACTATAAAAGAGAATATTAAGATAATTTATGAAAGTTTTGGAAAGTTCTGCTATATTTTATTAGAAGATACTAATTTATCTAAGATTAAAAAATAAAAATGGAGTTAGAGAGAATATTAAGAGGCTATAATAACTATTCAGATAAAGTTAATATATTCATATCTTAATTTTTGATGAAAAAATTAAACCATATAAAAGATAATAAAAAGTTAAAAGGTTTGATATGCCATTTAATAATTGCTGAGGAGGAAAAAAGGAGAAAAGAAATTTCAAAATTATCTAAGAAAAGATCTAAATTTTTCTAGAATTTTTAAAGAATTTAATAGATAAGAGAAATGTATCCAGTCATTCTGAAAGAAGATAGTATTATTAATACAGATGAAGAAAAAGTTTTGAGTATAATTTTTGAGTTAGAAGCTAGTTATATGAATTTATAGAAAAAAATATTTCGATTTTTAAATTTGAAGAGGCTACTATAAATTTTATAACTATTGATGAAGTTACAGAAAACCAAATAAGAAAGATAAGTAACATAAATAATGAGTTTTCTGATGTAATAATATCTAAAGTAAAAAAATGAATTATTAGAAACTAGAATGTATTTCGAATACTATAAAAATTTTAAGAATCAAGTATATAAAAGCTTTTATTTATAAATAGAGTAGCTGTTTTTATTAGAAGCAAATATGCAATTGGTTAGAAAAAGCTTAGATAAGGTTTTAGAAATAGAGGAGATAAAAATTATTGTAAAAGAGATAAAAATTAGAAAAGCTTTATTTAGATGAAATTGACTCTAATTTTTAAATATAATATAGAAAATGAATGGATTAATAAAGGAATTTAATAAAATAAAAGATGTATATATCTTAGTAAAAAGTTGAGGGAGCTAGGCAAAAATTTCTCAATAGGAACTTTAATAATAATGCAGTTACTCTGCTAGCTTTAAAAATAAAAATAGAATTTTGCAAGAATTAATAAATAATTGTTTTAGACTTTTTCAAATTAGTTTTTATTATTTCAAATCTAAGAGGGCATAATGGAAATTTTTATTTAAAAAAATAAAGATGATAATGTGGAAGAAATAGAAGAAGTTGAATCTTTTTAAAAACTGTATATGAAGTTGAAAAAGTGTTGAAGTTTATAGGGGAATAGAAAATGAGTATAAATCAAATAATGAAGCATTAAAAGTTAAAGAAAATATAAAAACAAGTGAGAATAATAACAAAGTTGACGAGTCATTAAAGGTTAAAAGGAAATACAAAAGTAAATGTAGATATTAAAATACCAACAGTTGATGAAATTTTAAAAAGATGAAAAAGATGAAAAGAAGAGATTATTAATGGCTGAATTATCAGAACAAATACAAGCTATAACTTATACAGATGAAAAAGAAAAACTAGAAAAAGAAGACAGAAGAGTTAAAGGAAAAGGAAAAATAGATTAGAGAAGAAATTAAAGAAAAACAGCTAAAGTTAGAAAGATACTACTAAGATCTAAGAGATTTAGAAAAAGAAATTAAAGATAAAATTCAAGAAGATTTAAAAAGAGAAAGGATGAAATAGAAGAATTAAAAGAAAAACAACAAGAAAAAAACAACAAAAGAATTAAAAAGACGCTACTAAAGATCTAGGAGATTTGAGAAAATTAAAGAAAAAAGAAAAAGAGACTTATTATTAGAGAAATAGACGATAAAGAGATCAAGAGTAATTTAGAGAGTGTGCTTAAAAATCTAGAAGATAGAAGAGATCATTTAGATTTTGATATAGATAAAATTATAAAAGAACAAGAAGCTGTAAAAATAAAATAGTATCTTCTTATGAAGAGGAAGCAAAAGAGAAATAGAAGAATTAAGTAAAAAATAGTAGAGTTAAAAAGAGTTAAGAATAGTAGAAGAATTATTGAAAAAAGAATCAGCATTAGAACTAAAAAGAAAAAACTAAGTGAGCAAGAAGAAAAATATTAGAAATAAAAAGAAGAAAACATTAATGAATTGATAAAAAGATACTAGAGAAGGAAGAAAAAGAAGAGAGAAGAAATATCAGGATTAGAAAAAGAATTAAGAGATCTTAATGAAAAAATATTGATGCAAATAGAGAAATTAGAAGATTACAAAATATAAATGCTGATAGTTTTAGTGTAGAAGAATTGAATAATGAAATAAATGCTTTAAAAAGATATAAAAAGAACTAGAAGAAAAACTGTTAGGAAAAGGAGATTTACAAACACAAGAAATAAAAACTTTAAAAAGGGAAAATTGAAACTTTAGAGCATGCGGATATTACTGGAAGAAAATAGAAAATTATATAATGAAAGTATGGATTTTAAATTATATAAAGATAAGCTAGAAGCTGCCGAAAAGAGCATTAGCAAAATTTGAAAAAAGTAAAGAAAGTCTTATAGCATTAATAGACGAAAAAAAGATGAAGAAATAAATGAATTAAAAAAAGTAGACAGATGTCAGAAGAGCTAAAAAAGAAACAATAGAACAGGCTTATTTTACGATAGAAGAAAAAGACAAGGAAGCAAGAAGATAACAGATGAAATAGAATGGCTAAATAAAAATAAAAATTCTTTTTAAAGGAAGTAGGTTTTAAATTCAGTGATAGATTGTTATATGCTTTTCATACTTCTTTAAAAGTTGGAGATTAGAATCCATTGACAGTCTTAGCAGGGAGTTAGTGGAACTGGAAAAATCTGAGCTTCAAGATTATATTCAAGATATGGAGGTCTAAATTTTTACCATTAGCAGTACAGTCTAACTGGGATAGCCCTTATTCTTTATTTGGATACTACAATTCATTGGAAGGAAAAATTTAATGCAACTAGCTTATTAAAGGTTTTATATCAAGCACAAGAAGATGCTAAAAAAATTCGATAAGTGATTGTTTAACAATAGTATTATTAGATGAAAATGAATTTAGCACATGTTGAGTTATATTTTCAGTGAGTTACTAAGTAAACTAGAATTATTAAGAGGAAGTGAGGATGTTAAATTAGAAATAGATATAGCAGAAAGTCCTTATGAAAATAAAAATTAAATAAGAATGTTATATGGGTAGGAACAATGAATGAAGATGAAACTACTAAATCTTTTATCTGATAAGGTTATAGATAGAAGTAACCTGATAAATTTTTCCAAGACCTAATGAGATTTCGTTAGTAGAAATGAATTAAAAGAGCTGAGAAGAAGCACCTAAGTTGAAAAAAGAAATTTTGGGAAAAATTGGAAATGGAATAAATGTAAAAAAATATGTTAGTACAAGATGAAGATACAAAAGAGCAAAAATATGAAAAATAATTACTGACTTTGGAGAAAAATTGATAAATTTAAAAGGAAAAATGGAAGAAATTAATGGATATTTAAAAAGTCAGTGGAAGAGCAATAGGGCATAGAGTCTGGCAATCTATGAAAACTACATAAGAAATTATCCATTAGTTTTAGAAAGTATAAGAAACAGAAATAGTGAAGAATTAGAAAAAGCTATTCAAATTGCTTTTTGAAGATGCTTTTAGTTCAAAAAATTAATGCCTAAATTAAAAGGATTAGAAACAGAAGGGCTTGTTAGAGAAAAATGTTTAAATGATATAAGTTCAAAAATACAAACTTATGCAAAATGGGATAGCTCCTGATTTTGATAATTCTTTAAATAATCCTTATGGTGTGTTGTATGGAATAGTTCAGAATATTTATTAGATAAAAAGTGATAAATAGGAGATTACAATGGAAAATATAGACTTCTCAAGAGAAAAGGCATTGCCCTTTTCTCTTGAAAAATCAGAAACAATATTTAATAATTTAATACAGAGGGATACATATAGTAATAAAATATTGAAAGAACCTTTAAGTGAATTCTATAGAGAGAGAAATAGAAAGTGAAGGAAAGTATAGAGACAACTTTTCTTCAAATAATCGAATATACATTAAGTTCTTTAGAAAACAAATTGCTAAAAATCCTAAAAGAGAGTTATTAAAAAGTTTCAGAGTTACAATCTATAAATGAAATTAGAGTACAGATTATAAAAACTATGATATGGTTAGGAAATAAACCTGGAAAAGACTTTAGTGAGAAAAGATAGGAGCAAAGGGGAAAAATTTTAGCTCCTAAAAATAAATATAGTGTTGATAAAAGAAAATAGAGTGGTGGTTTATTATTTTAAAGAAGCATATAAAATATTGGAAGAAAGATATAAAAAGATATACTGAAAATTCAGTGGATATTCCTGAAAATTTACAAAAGAATTTATGAAAGGTTCTATAGAATAAAAAGAGAAATGATTAATAATGAACTATTTTTCTTTAGATGAGACCCATAGACTTTAGCCCAAATAATACTCTAATAGATCATAGAGTTATTCAGTTGTAAATAGAGGTTTAAAAGCATTTGATACTTGAAAAAAATTAGATTATAGTGAGAATATTTTTATTAGAACTTGCTAAAAATAGTATTTTTAAAAGCTTTCTTATTTTATAACAAGATTAGAAAATATTGATATATTTGATGAAATTTTAGATATAGAAGAACTCTTGAAAACTAAGATTATAAAATTTTACTCTAGTAGCTTCAATATTTAATAAAAGTTATTTTGAACAAATCTAAATCAAAAATTAGGGATTGAGTTTCAAGAAAATAATAGAGATACTAAAGAGTAGAAAAAGAGATAAAAGAAATATTAGACATTGATATAATAGATACTTATGAGAACTCAGCTTCTTACTATAAATTAAAAGATAAAAGACGTAGAATATAACTTTAATGATGATGATTTAAAAAATACTATTTGAAAATATAAAAATAGATAATTTAATAAAAAATAAAAAGAAAGTATGAATAGTGAAAAGAATTATAAAATAAGTATATCTATATGAACTTTTTAATTCACAAAGTTTGATTTCATTGATAATAAAGCATTAGAAATAAAGAAGTTACAATAAAAATTAGATAATTTCATGGATACAAAGATTATTTCTTATCTCATAGTGAGCAACATGCTCATTATCATATAAATGAGATAGTATCTTCAGATGAAACTATAGATATTTTTCCTAAATATTTGGAATATATAAAGGAAAAAGAAATATAGATAAACAAAATATCGTATTTATTCAAGTTTAGAAGCATTGGATTCAGATAGTCAAAAAGATGTTAAGCTCAATATATGATTCAAATTTTTAATAAGAGCTATCCTATATGGAGAAGTATTCTTGCAACTATGCAATAAAAATAGTAGTAAAAAATGGTTAGAAAATAAAGAAAAATTTTTTTGTTTTAGATTTAAATTCAGAAATACCAACAATAAATACAATAGAAATTGAAAAATATTAATAGACATCATCCAGTAATAATTTTTAGAAGAAAAGTGAAAATGAAGAATTAAAAGAGCTATCATTACGAAACTTATTTAAAAGAATATTTGAGAAGTATCTAAACGTTTATAGTATAGAAATGGATGAAGTTGAAAAACAAATTTAATTTCTAGTGGAAAAGTATATGAGACAATATTTAAAACGTAAAAGATATTTAATAACTAATATGAACTTTTTATTTAGAAAAAGATGAAGATATTATAAAAATGTAGGGAATAAGTTTTATTCTAATGTACAAAAATTTGTTAGTAAATTTCTTATAGATAAGAGATTATTAATAATATCTGACTATTTAGGTGAGAAATATTCTTTAAATGGTATTGATGTTAAAGTTATAAAAGAAAAAAGAGTTGTCATTAGGAAAAGATGAAATTATTGAGAAAATAAAAAATAATAAGAATTTATGGGAATGAATATTTACCCTAATTTAACTCTAGAAACAGTAAAGACGGACATTTCTATAATTTAGATTTAATAAGAAAATGAAGATGTTGAGAGTCATTTTTGGAGTAGAGCAAAAAATTAACATAAATGAGAATTTAGTTCTACCTAAAAGGGTATGGATGTAATAAAATTCCACTATATAGTCAAGATTCTAATAATAAGAAACTTTATTTTTAGAAATAAAAAGCGAACTATTTCCATTAAAAGAAAATTTAGTGAGTTAATCTAGAACTTATTTATTCCTATGGAGTAAAGAGCCATATAAGAATTAAATTAAAAAGCAAATGGTATAGACTCTTCAAAGTTTTTCTACTAAATGGACAGAAAAATATTAATAAATTAAAGATTGTATCATTAGATTATCCAGAAAAAATAATAAAAATAATTATTTAGGTATAAAGAAAAATACTTGAAAAATTGATCTTAATAATACTAATTTAAAAGATTACTTAAAGAGAAATAAGAATAGATTTAGAAATTATATCATTGAAGAAATTGAAAGGGGAAATTTTAGAAAGAATAAATAAAAGATTTTTAGATAGAAAACTCAAAAATTTTATTAAAACTTTTAAATAGAAAATTTTTAAATAAAACAAGAAAAAAGAAAAGAAAGCATTGAGATGAGATAGCTGTATTTTTAGCTTCCTTTGGTGTTCTGATTTATGATAGAATAAAAAGTAGATATTTTAAAAATTTGAATATAGAAAAAGAAGCACTCTTTTCTTATATAGCCTGAATAATCAATTAAAAATTAGAAGATGTTTTTAAAGTATAATAAAAAGATCCTGAAAATTATAGAAACAGTAGCTGAAATTTCGTGGTTAGATAAAGTATTTATAAATAAACTTGCAGAAAAAGAGCCTGAACTATTAGAGGGAGCTTTAAAATTTTTAAAAATATACTTTTAAAAATCCTTAAATCAAAAAAATTTGGAAGAATATGAAAAGAGGAGTAAAGAAAAATCTTTTATGGATGTTAGCAAATAGATTTAAAAATTATTTAGAATTTATTTTAGCAATTTTGACTATTAAGGATAAAGAAAAAAATATTAAAAAGTATTGAATAAAAAGAGATATTCTAAAAATACTTTTATGATATAAAAAGCTATTGATAGAAAAATTCAAATAGATTATCCAAAATTAAAAGAGAATTTAATAAACGGATAAAACTTAAATTTGATAGAGTAGTTGAACAGAAAAAAGTAGGTTTAGAAGCAATATCTGATCTAGCTTATACAGTTTATTGTTACTTAAGTGGAAATAATGGTGAGTGAAGCAATAAAAATAAAAGAAGTACTTGATGACTTTAATGACTAGAGAAGGAAATATGGAAAAAGAAAACTTTTAATGTAGAAAGTCTCAAATAAAATAATTGAAATTTTAGACAGGGATATGAAACATTTAATCAAAAATAAAAATAGTATGATAAATAAGATTATTTTTACATATCTAAAAATAAAAGAAATGAAGATGATATTCAAGAAAAAAATATTAAATGATATCAAAAAAATAGAAACTAATATTTCAGAAGAAAAGAGATAAAAGAAATCATTAAGAAAAATATCTATGAAACTCTCACAATAAAAAGGAAGTTCAAAATTAGTAAATTTTTCATCTCAACAAAAACATTTGATGAATGTAAAAAGTTTGGGAGAAAAATTCAAACTATTTTGACACAGAATTTTTCGAGTTGTATTTGAATGGTATGCTTTTAAAGCTAAATATAAAAGAGAACAAATACTTTTTCATGAAGAAATATCAATAATTAAAGAGGCAATTAATAAAAAAGTATGAGTTAGAATTTAATGTGAAATTAAATGATGAAAGACTTATTAAAAATACAAGATTCTTATCCATTCGGAATATTTGAATCAAAGGATGAAAATTTTTAATTACCTAGTTACAGCTGATAAAAATGGAGTAACATATTCCACAAGAATATCTAACATGAAAAATGTTTCATTAATAAGAAAAAGTTTTTCAGTTAGTAGAGGAAGTGGAAGAAAAAGCAAAAAGAGAATAGAAAATAAATATTTTGCAATGGGAAATACGATACAATGTAAAATACAATTTACAGAAGAGGGTTACTACAACTATAAAATGATTTCTCATTTGAGACCAAAACCAATAGAAGAAAAAATAGAAAAATAAAAGTATTGACTTTTTAATGAGCCAGAAGATAGTTTATTCTTTTATTTTAAACAATTGTCAAAGTATAAAAATTTTAGAACCTCAGTCTCTAAAAATAGATTAAAAAGACTTTTATAAAAAGCCTTAGAAAGTTATGAAGACTAATTCCTAGAGATTCTCAACTTTTAAAACTTAAAAAGTTGAGATTTTTCATTGATAAATTTTAAAATAAAATAGCAGATGTATAAAAAATTTGGTATAATAAAAGAAATAAAAATTTGATAA
>BNJT01001577.1_pt1 | contig 42712 bp, 61 predicted proteins | sample 8540491 | NCBI WGS metagenome assembly BNJT01 (sample SAMD00202455, study PRJDB9452) | human saliva metagenome | host: Homo sapiens | reverse complement strand
AAGAAAAGATAATTATTGGGGTTAGCTCTAAATGGAACCTCAATTTTTAATTTTTATTCTTTTTAAGATTTACTAACATCCAAATTAAAAATATTTGAAATAAAACTTGACTTATTGGTAAACCTGCCCATAAACCCAAGTAAAACCATAGAAAAGGTAAAAATATTAAAGTAAAAAGCAGAAATACTCTCATTATTTTTTTATTGTATTTGAAAAATAAAAAGGAATTAAAAATAAAGAATAAAAATAGGTATAAGAAAGTTAATATTCCATTTTGAACAAAGAAATCTACATACATATTATGTAACATTGCAAATCTATCTTCATTTAAAAATTTTTGTCTTAAATGTTCATCTTGCACATTTTCATCAACATATTTTTAACATGAGGATAGATATATATAAGTCCCTATCCCAAATATAGATTCTCTTTAAATATATGTTTTCCAGCTTTCCACATAACTATTCTATCTTCATTATTTATATTTTTGGGTAGTTTGAAAAGAGGTTTTTAGTTTTGTCATACTATCTTTTAGGAAGAGAAATTCCTGTAAAAATATAATAGCTATAACTATAAAAAGTAAACTTAATATTTTTATCTTTAAATATTTTAAATAAAAAGATATAAAAAGATTGTAATGAATAGTGATATAGCTCCCATTCTACTTCCACTTCTTTCCAAGCACTATAAAAGGTAATATAGAAGCTAAAAGTATATATTTTTAAAAGTTCTCAGAAATTTTCTCAAAAAAGAATAGATTAGTGTGTATATCCAAGCCATCAATAAAATTACTCTAATTCTTCCTAAATCATCAAGTAAAGTATAGAGATAGGATTCATTGTATAAAAATATTGTACTAAGTAAATTTGGTAATCAAAATATTAATATATTGAATTTCATCTTTTCAATATTCACTAAAAATGGAAACATCAGCTATTCCATATTTAGTATTTATATTAATGAATTTACTCATTCCAATCATACCAGCTGAAATATAATTCCAAAAGCAACCTAAAATTAAAATTAATAAAAACATTCCGTATATATTTACTAATTTTATTATATCTTATTAATACATATATATAAGAATGACACTATAAGAAGAAGATATCCAACTTTCATATTTAGTTTTTGAACTCAAAAAGCTGAAAAATATAAGCATAACTAATTAATTCACCTAAAAACTAATTGTTTCTATCTTTATAAAGCATAATTTTTCCTTTCAAATTAAATTTTCCAATTTAATTCTTTTTACAACTCTTTCAATTTGATTTTTAAAAATTCTTCACATTCTTTTTGTTCTAGGTTCTTCTAAATAAAATTCTACTTAAATTTTATTAACCTTAAATTAGTTGTTAAAAACTATTTATCTTATAATCATCAAAGTCAGTCAATCTAAGAATTTCCTTTCTATTATCTCATTAACATACCACCAGTATTATAATCTGTTGGATAAATTTTATTTTTATTAATAGTATATCACAAAATTTTGTTATTAAGTCTTTATTTTTCAAAGTCATTGACAAAGTTTTCAAAGGTTTGTCCACAACTTTTGTGACAATTATTGAGACTCTATCAAAAAGATATTCTCTTAATATATATTCTAAATTCACATAAGGGATATTTAATTTTGCTAGATATTTACAAACTTTTACAATGTAGAGCTCTGTCTTGATAAAGTCCAAAGGCAATTCTCTCCTTTTTCCATAGGGAATATATTTTTATATAAAAATTTTTCACCTTCAAATTTCTCTTTTATAAACAAGAGTTTTATCTTTATGATTGCTTATACATTCACCAAAGTCTCCATGTTCTTCTAAGTATTTATCAAAAATTGATAGTTCATTTTCTAGTCCTTTAAATTTTCCAACCCTTATCTCTTAATCAGTATTTTATTTTTCAATAAGTCAATCTTTTGAATCTTTTCATTGAATAAGCCAAATAGTAAAATAAATTTTTCTTGTATGATATGTCATTTCATAAGAGTCATATTTCATTGTTATCATATCATAATGAGCTCTATACTCACATCCTTGAGTATCTAATATATGAATTGTTTATTTTCTACTAAAAGTTTCCAGGATTAAAGTCACCATGATAATAACTTTAGAATGAATTTCAGTGCATCTACGATCATATCTAAGTTTTCTATTATCTTCACCTTCAACATACTCCATTATGAAAAATGAAGAAACGATAAATCCATACTTTTTATTTGACGTGCACTAAAGGTTTAACAAACTCTTTAAAACCCATATTTATTAAATTATTTATATTTACCAAAGTTGTAAGAGATTCACCTTTTTAAAAGAGTAGTAACTTGTCTTTGAGGAATTCTAAACTCATTTCTAGGCTCTTTATACATATCTTTTTATTGTTTACTTTATTATAGACACATAATTTCTTTTGTACTTAAAATCTGATACGTAGAATCAATCACCATCTATTACTTTTAAAGCTAAGTCTAAAAATTCTTTTCATAATAATAAATATTCAGTTCCTTTGTATCTTTTCTAAATTTTAGTTTTAGCATTTTATTCCTTTCCTAAAATTAAATAAATTCTTAAAATAATAATTTATTAATTTAGCTATGTGTTTTGATGCTTTTTCCACCAAGGTAGGTAGCTTATATTTTAAAAGTAAACTTTTTGGATCCAACTTTTTACCTCCACCAATGTATAGCATAGGTATTTTTCTTATACAAGTTTCAGTAAATTCTTCATCGTGGTTAAATGGATAAAAATATCTCTCTAGGATATATTTATATATTTTGTTTATATTTTCCTTGATATTCTTCTTCAAGAATATCTGTTATATATGATTATTATATGTACGAAGATTTTCAGATTTCATCCTGATAAATTCATACATCTTTTTCAAATACTTTTATGTTTTGGAATGACCCCAACTATACCTAAAAACTCTATAGTGTTCTCATTTTCATAACCGAGAAAACATATCAGTATCGAGAAGAGGACTTATATCTTTTATAATCTGCCATATCAGTATCTAAGTATATTCCACCATAGTTATATAAAATTTTTACTCTCACATAATCAGCAACAAAAGGCCCACAATTGTCTTTTATAGCATTCTCTAAAAACTTGTTACTAATTCTTCTTCAACATCAAAGTTTGTCTTTCATCACTCTATTATTTCGTAGTCAGGTAGATCCAACTTTCTACACATAAAACTTTTTCTGGTTTAGTATTGCCAAACCATACATAATGTATCTATCATGGCTAACCTCTATTGTTTTTAGTTTATTCCAAAAATTTTCTCATTTTATTTTGAAAGCCTTCATTTCTTTTCTCTCTCTTATAAAAGGATATTTTCCACTTATTCTCAATTTGAAACTTTTTCTATATCATCATCTGAATAAATACCAACTCTAACTATCTCAAATAAATCATCTGAGAAAACAAGCTGATCCCATCTTCTGAGTTGAAACAGCAAACTTATAACCTACCTTTTTACAACATCTCTAGATTCTTTTGTACTCTTCCCCAGTGGGTATGCAAGGAAATAGGTTTATATCCAGTTATCTCTTCTATTATTTTATTTGAAATATTTAAATCTTCTTCTATAGTTTTTAAATCTACATTGGCATATCCAAATGTTTAGTTGTGTGACCACCAATTTCAACTAAATCAGAAGCTATTAATTCTTTGACTTCTTCTTTTTGTCATTAAGTTAAATCTTTTTCTCTGTTTTCAACATCTGTATCCCACTTGTTATAAGTTTCAGGTTATTAGAAATAAAACCATTTTTCATATTATATATAATATAGGTAAAGCATTTTTAAGTTGTCTTTATAACCATCATCAAAAGTTATGATTATATATTTTTATCTTTTGTCAAATCTTCTCTTGTACTCACCATTTTTGTATATCTTTAAAAGTGATACTAGTGTAGCTATTTTCACTAGATATTTCATTTGCAGTCTCAAAATTTTTTTGTGACATAAGTATCATAAAAAGCCAACTCACTTTTTATCATCTATGACTCTATGATACATCAATACTGGTAAATCTTTTTCTATCTTTATATGCCAGTTTATTTTGTAAAGAGACTTCTATATCTTCAGTATTCTTAGAGTTTTCCGTATAGACAACTGGTATATTTAAAAAAGATGAATAAATATTCAATAAAAATTATCCAATATACAAAATTATTTGAATATCCTTCTCATTTTTAAATCTTTTTAATATAAGAATATTCTTTCTGTTTATAAAGGTTATTATTATTTGAATCTTTTATAATATTTTTATCTTCATATATTTTATATAAAATAAGTATATTCATAAAATTCCTCTTCTATTTGATTTCTATCACTTTTATATTTATCTTCACCAAAAGTTTTATCATAACCATATTCACATCTATAATTTTTCTTTGATATTTCATTTTTCTTTTGTCTATAGTAATCTTCATTAGGGCTTCCATTTGACTTGCAGCTTTATGGTACTATATGTATAGGATACATTTTCATTTTAAAGTACAAAAGTTTCTCCTCCATATTTAAAAAATCTATTTCCAAAAATCATCTTCATAGCCATAGCCTATATATTTTCATCTAATCCATTATATATTGATAAAAATCTTCTTTAAAAAGTGAAAAATTAGACCTACTATTTTTGCACCTCTTGATCTTAATTTTAATTTATATAGAAGATTATATAATTTTCTTTATTTACAATTCCATCTTGCTCTATCTGCATTGTCAACTAAATCATATATTTCTTTATAATCAAATTTTTAGTATTGATGTTCTTGTATACTATCTTTCTTCTAAGGAGCTTCCAATGCCTCTGAAAATATCATTCTTTTTCTTTTTCTTGAGTTGTATATACTTTCATAAAATCATTATTAAATATAACATCTTGATCTAGGAAAATTAGATAATTCCACTTGCTTCTCGTAGCACCATTATTTCTTTTGATCTAGCAAGTCTAAATCCTATATCATCTTGATATACATGTTTTTATATTTAAATTTACAATCAACCAACAAGTCAGCTATAAAGTCCATTAGTTTTTCACTTGAACCATCATCAGCAAATATAAGCTCATCTATTTGCTGGTTGTCTGTTGTTGTAAAGCTAAAATCATATTTCTTGCATGCCATTCTAATCTATTATATAGAGTTACTATTACAGTTATTTTATCATTCATAAATACCTCACTTAGTATATATATTTTAAATTATACCTCTACTCTTCTTTTAAATTTCTGACATTGTATATCAGTGAAAAGATTCCAACTCTTCTCACTTTGGTATAGGCTCGTCATCTATAAATGCTCCTGAATCTGTTGCCAGACCATAATTGAAAGCTCAAGTCTTTTTACTATAGCTCATCACAATATTCCATATAAGGATATGCAAAAGAGCAAAGTTTTTCCCCAAGAGTTTCTTCAAGTAGATTTTATTCTCTTCTATTTTCAGGTTTTGCCTCTGTTAGTATTTAATCGAGAGATGTAGAGTAAGTCCTCCAAACTCAACTCAAACCTGATTTGTGCATTTCTAACACTGCATCTTAGACATTAAATCAAATCTCACCACTAGCTTCAACATCCCATTTATTATATTTTTCATCTGAGACCATATATATATACTCAAGTTTGGCATTAGTGCCTTTTAAAAGAGATAATAAATCGTAGTAGTCTTTATATCCGACATCAAAAGTTAAAATAATGATATTTTCTCTCTATCCTCTTTGAAAAGTATATATAAATCTTTAAATGTAATAGTTATATAATTATTATCTTTAGGTATTTTAATTGTTTTTCAAATTCTACATTTAGATAAATATTTTACCTTTTCCATTTTCATTATTTATCAATCTATGATACATCAAAATTGGTATTTTTTTAAAAATACTCAAATATTCCTATCATTAATCCTCCAAAATTTCTAAAATTTCTCAATATTCTATTTCTTTCAAATTCTTCAAGACTAAATTTAGCTCTTCTTTATTTTTTCAGAAATTATATATTTAGCTAGTGTTGAATAATTCCAACCTAAATAATAATCCCCTATTGTTAGCTAAGATTTCATTAGGTCCAGTTTACAATCACTAGCAATAACATTTTTTCCAAACAAAGCCTTCTAAAGAACTATTGCAGCCTTCGTATCTTGAAGATAAAATTAATTTATCAGCTTTTTTAACCAATTATATGGATTTTCTTTCTTCCTAACAATAAGATATCTTCTTTTATACAAATTAGCTTCCTTTAATTTTTCAACTTTATCCTTATCGGACCATCTCCTATAATATATAGTTGTACCATCATAGCCATTCTTTTTAGCTATTTCATGCGTTTTAAATAAGGTTTCAAAGTTCCTTTAGAACGCAGTCTAATTCCAGCTATTGACAACAAAATTTATCTTTTAAAGCTTTCTTTATCTTCTTCAGAAAAATCTTCATTTTTGATAATTCTTTTATTCCTATCAAAATCAATAGGGTATATATAAGAAGTCAACTTTATGATTCATTTTTAAATTAATTGAAATCTTCTTTTCATTTCTTTACAGATACAAATGATTTTGACTATATTTTATGAAATTCCATCTACAACATCTATTTACTATCTTTTTCCACCTTTTCAATAGAGCTGTATCCACTAAATTTTTAGAGGAAATCTAACTTATCAATTATTTTTGCTAAACTTAGCTCAAAATCAATCATGTACAATATCAGGTTTATATTCTTTGACATCCGCAGAAATCTCTATTATCAGCATTATCTTTTGTTATAGCAAGATTATATTTTATTCTTGGACCATAAACTCTATTTTCTTCTTAAATTTTTATTTCTAAGATATAGTTATAATTCTTTTAGGTAAGTAACATTAGAAGTTTATATATTTTCTAAGGCATTATCTTTTTCCATTATCATTTTCAATTACAATCTTTATTTTGATATTTTTCTTGTTTCCACCCATTGATATATTCCAATTTTGAACTTTTCAAGTCCCTCCCATCATAGTGCTTCCACTTTTAAATAATATTTTCATCATTACAATCCTCTATTAATTATTTATCATTTTTAAGATTTCTACTTCCATTTCTTCAAGTTCAAAAGTATTAATATCAATTTCACTCATAAGAGCTACTCTTATCTTTTGACAAAAATAACTCTAGTATAATTAGAATTTGGTGCCCAAAACTAAATGATCAACTCCAAATTTTCCACCATTTTGGAGGGTATACTGCTATTATATTTTTATTAAAAGTACTTGCTATATGAACTATAGAAGTATCAGGACTTATAACAAAATCACTTTCTTTTTATCAAAAGAGCAGTATCTAAAATATTAGTTATGCTTTTTAGGAATGTAGACATTAGTATATCTAAAGTTTCTAATTCTTTTGAATTTATCTCCGAAAATAGACTAGAATAATAGCTATATCTTTATCCTTTAAAAAGTTATGATATTTTCTAAAGTGTCTATACTAAAACTTTTTGTGTTTACTTGCACCATAAGGATTTAAAACTAATCTTTTACTTTCCTTTATCTTTGTTAAGAAATTCAGTATACTTTGAATTCTCTTTTATATAAATATCATAAGAAAGATTAATTTCTTCACTTTTTAAACCTAATTTTAAAAAGATAAGCTAAGCATCTTTTTAGTGATATGTTCACTCCATTTAAAAATCCTTGTCACTTTCAACAGAAAGATCAAATAAACTCCAATTATTTCTATCTAGACCTAAGTTAAATCTAGCTCCACATAGATTTATCAACATCATTTGATTAACTCTTAGCATCTCAGAAAAAAATCAATTAATAGATCATATTTTTTTCTTCTTTTTATTTTTAAAGGCTAATTCTTTAATTTTTTTCTATCCTTATGATATTCATAGATTTCATCAACATTAGGATTATCTTTTAACAATATCTATCGCTGCTCCTCTTGCAACAAGACCAATTTTTTTATATCAGGGTATACTTTTTTTAATCTCACGAAACATCAAAGAATTTACTATCATGTCTCCAATTTTTTTCCATCATATCTTAAAAAAAGTATAGATTTGATATTATTATTCTCTATGAAGTTATTTCCTTTTAATTATATTAGTTTTTTTCTTTTTTTATCCCAAATAGCTTTACCTATTTTTTTAATCTTTTTTTCTCATGTAATCTTGAAAAAAATTCTATTTATTTTTTTAAAAAAAGTTTTTCATACTTTATATTTTCCTCCATAATCAAAAATTACTTCTTTAATATTATACCAAATAATCAATTTATTTGCATTTTTAAATTTAATAAAAAAAGTAAAAAAATAAGTTTTAATTTTTAAAAGAAAATTTTTCTTTGAGAAATTATAATAATCTCTAATTAAATATAGAGATTACTTGCCAGCCTATAATGTTTCAAGAGCTCCACAGAGGCTCTTTCAACATTATAGGACGTCTCAATAATCAAATATAAAATAATTTATTTTTAAAGAAAAATTTTCTAATAATAAAATTAGAATGTAACTCACTTATCTTTTTACTTTTTATAAAAGAAGTTTTTTTATGGAAATAAATTAAGAACTAAATTGTGTATTATATAAGTTTGCATAGATACCATTAACAGTCATAAGTTCATCATGAGTTACCTTGTTCAACTATATCTCCATCTTTCATAACTAAGATTAAAGTCCGCATTACGAATAGTTGAAAGTCTATGAGCAATAACAAAAACTTGTTCTTCCTTTCATAAGTTGACTGATGACAGCTTGAATATCTTTTTTTCAGTTTTAGTATCTATACTTGAAGTAGCTTCATCTAGTATCATAACTTTTGGATTAGGTAAAATTGTACGAGCTATAGTTAATAACTGTTGTTCACCTTGAGAAACCATACCATTTTCACTTGTAATTATAGTGTCATAACCTTGTGGTAATTTTTCTAATAAAAGCTATCACATTTTGCTAGCTTAGCAGCTTCTATTATTTCTTCACGAGTGGCATCAGGTTTTACCATAAGCAATATTTTCAGCAATAGTCCCTTTAAATAACCAAGTGTCTTGTAGAACCATACCAAAGTTTGCTCTTAACTCTCTTTCTTGTAACCTTTTGAAATATCGACACCATCAAATAAAATTCTACCTCCATTTACATCATAGAATCTCATAAGTAAATTTATTAGGGTTGTTTTACCAGCACCAGTAGGGACCAACTATGGCAACCATTTGTTCAGCCTTTGCAGTAAAATTAACATTTTTCATTAAAAAGCTTATCTTTACTATATCCGAAAAAGAAACATTTTTCAAATACAATTTGTCCCTTAGTATTATCTAGTAAATGAGTATCCTCAGTTAATTCTTTTTCTTCAGGTAATTCTAAAATGTCATAGACTCTTTCAACAGAAACTAAAGCATTCTGTAAAGAATTTATAATATAGGCAGAAGTTGTAACAGGCTCAGATATTTGAGTAATATATTGTAAAAAAATGCCTGAGCAAGTCCTAAAGTAAGATGACCATTTATTACAAGTATAGCAGACATAACTGCTGATGTAACAAAAGGCTATTTGAGTTATAAATCTAATAGAAGGGATATATTGAAAAAAATTGTAAACTCAAGTGTTTTTTTGCAGCAACATATTGTTTTTTTCAATAGATTCATCTATACTAGTTATGATATCTTCTTGCTTATTAAAAAGCTTGTACAACTAGATTTCCTGTTAAAGCCTCTTCTGTCAGTGAACTCAATTCAGAAAGAGATTTTACATCTTGAGAGAATATTTTTTTGTGTTAACTTTGAAACATAGTATGTAACTACAATACTTATTAAAAAGAATAGCTAAAACTAGTAAAGTTAATTTTACATTTATAGTAAATAGCATAATTATAACAAGAATCATTATTAAAAAAATGAATAAACAAATCTTGTAAAACTAGAACCTATAACTTCTGCAACCTTTTCAATATCTGTTGTAAGTTTACTTAGAATATCTCCAACTTGGTTTTGTATCAAAAGAAATTCATAGGTAGCTTTGTAAACTTTCTACTTAATTTTACTCTAAGAGATTGAGCAACTTCTTCTCCCTAATATTGCTGATATATATTCTTGTAAATAACTTTAAAGCAAAGATTAATACAGCTATTATTCCCTAATAAAGAAACAGGCTTTATAAGAAAACTAAAGACAGCAGACCCATTTATCAATAATAGTGTTATCATTAAGTATTTTTAACAATGTCATCTATGGCAACAGCTGATGTCCAAGGGATAGCAACTACTAAAAACTGTTGATATTATATTAGCAATAACAGAGATTAAAAAAATGGAACTTTTCTTTCACCTAAAAAGTGATAATAAATTAGAAACAGCTTTTTTTAAAAATTCTTTATACTATCTTCATTTTGATTTTTTTCTTTTTAGACATTTTTCAACCTCCTTATTCTAAGATACCTTGCGACTTAGCAAGCTCAATATATTCTTGATTGCTTTCTAGTAACTCTTGATGAGTTCCCATTCCTGTAATTTCACTATCTTTTAAAACGATTATCTTATCAGCATCAGCTATAGTATTTAGTCTTTGTGCTATGATAATAGTTATCTTATCCTTTAAGAAAGTTTTTTTAATTCCTTACGAAGTTTAGCATCTGTTGCATAGTCAAGAGCAGAGAAACTATCATCAAATAAGTAAATATTTGCATCTTTTGATAAGGCTCTTGCAATAGATAATCTTTGTTTTTTTGTCCACCAGAGAAATTTATTCCTCCTTGAGCTACAAAAGAATCAAACTTATCAGGTAAAGAGTCAATAAAATCATAAGATTGAGCAATCTTTTGCAATTTTAATCATTTCTTCATCTGTCATATCCTTATTAGTAAATCTAAAGTTATCCTTTTATTTTTTTCCACTAAAAAAATATGCTTTTTGTGGAGTATATGAAATTTGATTTCTTAGACAATTTAGAGGTAAATCTAAGGTATCGACTCCATTTATTAAGATTCTTCCACTTTCTATATCATTTAATCTAAGTAAAAACCTTTGCTATTGTAGATTTTTCCAGAACCTGTTGCTCCAACTATAGCAAATCTTTCTCCTGCTTTTTATAGAGAATGAAATATTCTTTAAAAATTTGTTTTTTTCTGCACCCTTATATCTAAAAACATACATTGTCAAAAAGTTAAAGATATAGGATTTTGTTTTAAAAATATCTTCATAGTAAGAGTTATCTTTTAATTCTTCTTTATCCTTTATTTCACTTGTAACATTTAAAACTTCTTCAATTCTTTCTATTGAAACAACAGCCTTTGGCATTTGAACTAAAAACCATAGAGGACATAATAAGAGCAGCTATAGTAGTCAATGAATATTCAACAATAGCTGTTATAGAACCAATTTCTAGGGTATTATTTAAGACTTTCATAGCACCAAAGAAGATTATTAAAGTTATAACAACAGACATAAGTGCAAAAAAGCCATAGGTGAAAAGTAGAGCAAACTTTTTTTATTGATAATGATATAGTTATCTGTGTACTCTTGAGCTACATCATTGAATTTATCTCTTTCTTTTTTTAGAATTATCAAAGGCTCTTATGATTTTAGCTCCAATGAATCTTTCTCTTAAAAACTAAAAGTCATCCTATCTAATTTTTTTGAACTTTTAAAAATATATGGTAAAGATTTAAATAGAGTTAAAACTATTGCAAAAGCAAAAATTAAGATTGTAAATAAAGGTATCAAGGCTAAAGTAGGTGATAACTTTTATTGTCATAAATATAGATATTACTGCCATTATTGGACTAGGTAATATCATTTGAAAAAAATGCTACTATAAGTCTTTGAGCATTATTGTTGTCATTTCCCATACGAGTTACTAAAGAAGCAACTCCAAAAATCATTTACTTGGTCAACTGTTAAAGATTCAAGATTTCTTATCAGTAATTTTCTATTTTTTTCTTTGTAAAGTTAGTGGCAAAGAGAGCTACAAAGTGATTAGCTATAATTCCAGTTGCAGTTCCAACAATTAATATAATTACCATTTTTTTATACTTGTAGAATAGACCATATCTATATCTTTTTTTCATTATACCTAAATTTATTATATTAGAAATTTGAAAAAGGTATAGCCAAGGTTGCAAAAAGTATTCAATGTAAGAAATATTGCACCTAAAGATAAAAATTCCTATATTTTCTTTTTATATAGGTTCTTAATATTTTCATAAAAAAACCTCCTTAAAACTATTAAAAATAAAGGGAAAAAATAAGTTGCAAAATGAGGGTAAGCAATTTATTAATTCCCTTGTGATTTAAAAATCGAATACATTAAGTTTGTAGTGTATTATAACAGAAATCATTTTAAAAAAATCAATTTTTTAAAAAAATATGCTATAATATCTATAAATATCAATATAAAAAGAGGTAAAAAAATGAAAAAAAGATGAGCTACTAAAAAAATTAAAGATTTATCTGATTTAGATAAAAGATCAAGAAATAATAGATATGATAGAAGCACTTCCAGCTGAACAATTAAACAATGAAATAATAGGACAATTAGGTAGAGCATATATAAATGTTCAAAAATTATGAAAAAAAGCAATAGAAGTATTAAAAAAAGCATAGAAAAAGAAGAAAAAAATACTATGCTTTGGAATTATAGAATAGGCTATTCATATTTTTTTATTTAGACGATTATGAAAAAAAGCAGAAAAATATTTTTTTAAAAAGCAAATAAATTTAGAACCAGAAGATAGAAGATGTCAAATATTTCTTATTCTATATTTATATGGACTTATCAAAACAAATAAAAGTTTAGTGAAGATGATTTAGATAATCAAAAGAAAGCATTAAATTATGCATTGAAAAGCAAAAGGATATATGCAACAACAAATGAGAATAAGATAGAATGTTATTCATATTTAGCTTTTTTTATATAATAAATTTACGGAATATCAGAAAGCTGAAGAATTATTAAAAAAACAGCTATTAGTCTAGGTAGAGATGATCTTTGGATACATTCTGAATTAGGCTATTGTTTAGGAGAGTTAAATAAGCTAGAAGAATCATTGGAACACTATCTTCAAAGTTATAGAAACTTGAGCCAAATAATATTTGGGCACTTTCTCAAATTGCTTGGACATATCGTTGTTTAGGGAAGATATGAAGAGGCTTTAAAAGAGAATTTTAAGGCTCTAGACTTAGGAGAAAAAAAGTGAATGGGTATATGTTGAAATAGGATATTGTTATAAGGAATTAAATAATTATGATAAAGCTTTAAAAATATTATTTAGAAGCAAATAAAAATAAGTAAAGATAGAAAATGTTTGGTTATTATCAGAATTAGTATGGCTTTTATAATGGAATAAAAAAAGTATGAGAATGCACTAGAATATCTTAAAAAAACTTGAAAAAAATTAGGTAGAGATGATAGTTGGTTTAATAGTGAATATGGTTTCTGTTTAATAGGATTAAAGAAATATAATGAAGCTATAGAAAAAAATATAATCGTGCTCTGGAAAAAGGAAAAATAATCTTAAAGAAATTATCCGTTATAACTCTCAAATTGGGTTTTGCTATCGTCTTTTAGAAAAAAATATGAAGAGGCTATTGAAAAACTTAAAAAAAGTTTTAGAGATAATTAATGGAGATAAAACAAATGATAATACAGATGAAAAGATTTTCTTAAATTCACAAATAGGTTGGATTTATGGAAGAATAGAAAAATGATGAGAAATTAAAAAGAACTTGAGGAACTTAAAGAGATGGTAAATACATTGTATCATCCATCATAAATAGTAAAGTAAAATGGAATGTTACAAAACTGAAATTTCAATTTAAAAAGTAAAAAAATAAGTGAGTTACGAATGAAATTTACTCAGTAACGAACTATTTTTTTACTTTTTATATTTTACAACAGCCCTTTAAAATCAAGGGTTTTTATTTAGTTGATTTATATTTATCATAGTATTCAGTAGTTATAATATCATCTACTGATATTTTATTTTTCACTATTTGATTATCATATAAGAAATCTATTAATTTTTTTGCATTTTTTTCTTTTGTATCATCAGTTATAGCTGGATCAAAATTAGAGAAAGTTAAATCAGCAGAGTAAGCTTTTTTTTATACTTCAGCAGGTATTCCACTTTTGAGCATAGATATTAAATACTTCTTCTGGATTTTCTTTTGCAAAAATCTTTAGCTCTTTCTAAGGGCTTTTTATAATTGCAACAGCAGCATCAGGATTTTTCTTCTAAGAATTTTGTTCTTCCAACAGCTAAACTTTGAGTTCCAACCTCAGGTTTATCTAAAGTTGAGTCTATAACTTTTCCAAGCCCTTTTGATTCCATATATAAAGCTGTGTAATAGAAAGTAAATATAGCTTCAGCTTCTTTAGCACTGAATATAGATTGACCATCAGCTCCACCAGCATTTACAGAAACAAATTTATCTTCATCTAAATTGTATTTTTTTAAGAATTTCTTTAAAGAACTTTTTGTTCAACAGTTCCTTTTCTATATAAGAACTTTTTTTACCTTCTAAATCTTTAATACTTTTTAATATTATCATCATTTTTGAACAAGTACTCCATACATAAATCTTGAATTATCCACTGCAAAAAAACTTTTTACATCTCCACCATTACTTTTTTTAAAAACTGTAATTGGGAAAATCTCCATACATTGCAACATCAATTTTATTTGTTGCTAAGGCTTCATTCACAGCAGGTCCTGCTTGTTGAAAAATATATAAATTCAGGTTCATATCCAACTTTCTTTAATTCTTCTGCTATATAGCCTTTATTAACAGCTATCCCTGTCGCTTCCAGTGTTTGATTGGATATACCAGGTAAACCAATTATAACTTTTTTTCAAATTAACTTCAGCAGTATTAACATTCTCATTATTTTTTTATCTTTAGGTTTAAAGGGACCAAAAAGCTAATACTATTAAAAGCTATAAGTCCAATTAAAAATTTTTTTATTTTTTTCTGCTTTTTCCTTCCATTATTCCTCTCCATTTTTAGATGTTGTACTCAACAGCATTCTTATTTCTATCCTCAAAGAAATAATCATAAATTTTATTTTTTTATAGGATAAGAATTCTGTATTTGTTCTATCTTTTCTACCTTCTATATCTATATTAATAATATCTTTTATAACTCCTGGGGTTAGCAGCCATAACAACAACTCTATCCCCTAAATAAACAGCTTCTTCTATATCATGAGTTACAAGTATAACTGTCTTTCCTTTTTTTCTTGATGAATTTTTAAAAGTTCTTCTTGAAGTTGAACTTTTGTCATTGCATCTAAGGCACTAAAGGGTTCATCAAATAACATTATTTGAGAGTTTAGAGCCAGTCCTCTTGCTATTGATGCTCTTTGAGCCATACCTCCAGATAGTTGGTCAGGATATGAATTTTTCAACTCCCTTTTAGACCAACAAGTTCAAGATACTCAAGAACTATTCTATTTTTTTCTTCTGGTGAAATATTTTTTTAAACCTATAGCAACATTATCTTTTTATTTTAAGCCAAGGAAATAGTCTTGCATCTTGAAATATCATAGAACAATCTTTACTTACACCATTTACAGACTTATCATTTATTAATATTTCTCCTTCTGTTATAGGAACCATTCCTGAGATAAGTTTTAATAAGGTACTTTTTTTCCACAACCACTCTTTTCCTACTATAGTTATAAATTCACCTTTTTTTATATCTAAATTCACATCATTTAAAAATCTGAACTTCTTCATTATTTTTTTCTGAAATTTCTTAGAAATATTTTTTTAATTTTTATTATATTTTTCACTCATAAATTTAAGCTCCTAATTCTTTTTTTCCAAGGTGTTAATTCATGAGATATTAACACTATCAATTTATCCATTAAAAAGTCCAACAAGCCCAATAATTATCATACACACTATAACAACATCTGATCTCATTAAACTTCTAGCATCATTTAATCTATATCCTATACCTGAAGACGAAGCTATAAGTTCTGAGGCAACAACTGCCATCCAAGAAGCTCCTAAACCTAAACGAAGACCTGTAAAAAAATATTTGGTAAGGCTGAAGGAAGATAAACTTTAAAGAAAGTATCCTTTTTGCTTAAAGCCATACATCTTTGCAACTTCAAGATATGTTTCAGAAGTTGAGTCTACTCCACCCATAGTATTTACTACTATTGGGAAAAGTTGCTGCAAATAATATTACTACAATCTTTTGAAACTTCTCCTATACCTGCCCATAGGATAATAAGAGGTATCCAAGCAATCATAGGTATCTGTCTTATCGCTGTCAATGTCAGTTGAAAAAAATTCTTTTAGCTTTTTGAGGATATTCCCATGAATATCCCCAAAGAAATTCCTAATACACTAGAAATAAAGAAACCAGCAAGAACACGACGTAGACTTAGACTTAAGTCATTAGATAATTGCCCTGATTTTTAACATCTCTATAAAAGTATCCTTTACTGCACTCAAACTAGGTAGAGATGTAGGTGGAACTTTTTCCAGTATAGGTGAATATAAACCAAAAAAAGATTATCAACAGAGGTAAGATAAATTTTATATATTCACTTTTATTTTTTTCATAATAATAACTCCTATTTAACATTTTTTTACTAATTAACTCTTCTAACCAAGAGTACAGTTCACTATAAGTTTTTTTCACCTGCTTTTTCTTGAAAGCTCTTTTTCTCCATCTGTAATTATGATTACAGGGATACCTTGAACTTTATATTTTTTTCAGTAATTTCAGGGATTTTTATCAACATCTACATATTTAGCTTTTTATAGATTTTTGCTAAGTCACTTTCTAGCACTTTTTTTCTATAACAGGGTGAAGTGCCTTACAATGTCTACATCTTTCAGCTCCAAATAAAAATTAATTCTAATTTCTCAACTTTTTTTATTATCTTCAACAATCTCTTCAAAAAGATTTCTGTTTACAGTAAATAATTTTTTTCTGAATTTAGTTTCTTACTTTCATCTATCTTAGCAACACATAGAGCATCACTTACACTGTATGGAATAGTTCCTTCTACTTTTACTACAGTTTTTGCTCCAAATTTTCCAGCATTTTCAAGTCTGTATGTCTTAATATCAAGAGGTTTTATTTCTTTTTCTATAGGTTTTTCTTCTTGAGGAACCCAGTCATAAGGATATCTATATGCTCTGTATATCATATTGTTTGTTGTCTTTCCACCTTCAGTAAAGTATGGAGATATCCATTCCCAAACTACTTCTTTTTCAGCAGTAACTTCAAAAACTCTTCCATCTGAACCTTCATCTATTAAAGTATTTCCATTAGGTAATCTTTGAGCTGAACTTACATAAGGACTATAAAATTTTGCAGCATCAGTAGGGATAGCTGCTTTAATAGATTCAGGAGTAAATTCCCAAACTATTTCTAAAGAGATAGGATCTATTTCTAAAAACTCTTGAATAGTCTCTTAAAGCATTTTTTAAACCATTTTTACTTGATGGATTAGGTAAACCATATCCTCCCCAACCACCATTGTCAAAAACAAGTATATTTCCTGCACCAGGTAGTCCTTGAGGTATTAAGTGAGCATGATGTGGACCTATGATAAAGTCTATGTGTTTAACATCATCATCATTCCAATTTGGACCTATTTTTCCAAACTATTTTTTTCCAGTTTTCTTTGAGATTATTGCAATAAAGTTTGCTTCTCTACTGTCAAAAAATAATATTTTCAGGATGAAATCTTTCATCACCATTGTCATAATGCTTATTAGGGACCCTAAGTAACTCATACAATTTATATGAAGCCAATCTCCAACTCCACCATCAGCAGCTCTGACATTAGGGATTTTTCATATAGAGTTTTTCTTAGCATCTTCACTAAATCCTATCTCTTCAAAAATGCTCATTTGCATTCCATTGCCAAAGTATATTTCCTTCCCAATCAACTTCATAAAAAAACATCATCAAGTAATTTTTTTATCACTTATTTTTTTCTATTATAAAGAGTTTGGTGAGCAAGTATAAGAGTGTTTCCTTTATTAACTTCAGGAATTTGTCCAGGCACATAGTAACCTACAGGATTTCCTTCTCTTTGGTAATCATGGTGAGTTCTTGCCATCCATCTTGGTTCTTCACCTTCATCTTCAACAAATTCAAATTTTTTTCAAACTTCCATACAATATTTCCATCATAGTCAATTTGAACTAAATCAAGTCCATCTTGCATACCATATTTAGGATTTCTATCTCCAGAATATCCTATTAAATTTCCATTAGGAAGAAGTTTATTAGGGAAACCATGAAACTGATCCCATCTTCTAACTTCGTTTCCATTCATATCAAATAATAAAGGCTCCTGATTCTATTGTTTGAACTAAATTATATCCATTCCAACATTTTTTTCTGGATTATATATAGTTACTCCTGTTGGGTAAATGCTTGGTAATCCCATTTATATCACTCCTTCAAATTTTTTTACTAATTCTATAAATTCATCTTGTTTTGAATAATCTTCATAAGTTATTTTTTTCTTTCTTTTTAATATTTTTTTGCCATTTCTTCGAGAAATAAAGGTATAGTCTCAGCTTTTAATTCTCCTACTGAACTATTCAATGTTATAGTGCCATCTGTTTTAAATCTTCCACCTACGAAAAACATTGAAATATGCTCCATCTTTTTTTCTTTTTACCTTGAAATCCTAACTCAGCTATTTGATGAGCTGCACAAGAATTAGGACAACCTGATAATTGAATTTTTTTGGTAAATAACTAGCTAATCTTTTGTTTATTTTTTTAAAAATAATTTAAAATCATTTCTAGTATTGGAGGCGTATCTAAAAATTCCTGGATTACAGATAGTATTCCCTATACAAGAAAGAGAACTAAAAAAATCTTTTTTTAGAGTATTTACTACTTAGGTTTTCTAATGCATAAACATCTGCTCTTTTCAAATTTGCTATAAATAACTCTTGATTAGATGTTAATCTAATTTCAACTTTATAATTAAGATTTTTTTAAAAAAATTCTACTAATTTCTCTCCTTCTTTTAAACTTATGTCTCCTTTAACTAAACGAATATAATATCCGTATCTACCTTCTATCTTTCCTTTTTACTATATTGAATTTTTTTATAAATTTTTTTTTCTTTTATAGCCTTAACTTCATAAGGATTCTTGTATTTTTCTATTTCTTCAAGAAGAATATTTTTTTATATTTATCTCCAACTTTTTTTATAAGTCATCTAAGTAGTTATTAAATAGTTTTTAAAAATTCCTCTTCACCTAATCTGATTAAAAATAAAACGAAGTCTTGCTTTTTCCTCTTATTTTTTTCTATCACCATGTTCATTGAAAAAGATTTCTCATTGCTACAACATAATATAGAGCTTCTTCAGGTTTTATAAAAATCTTTAAGAACTATAGCTTCTCTTGGATTTATTCCTAAACTACCTCCACCAAAAAAACTTTAAAACCTTTTTACTCCATCTTTTTCAATAGCTTCAAAACCTACATCTGCAATTTTTTTACATAAAGATTATTTTTCTTCTTTATTAGAGAAAGCTACTTTAAATTTTCTTGGTAAGAACATAAAGTCTGCTGTTTCAAGTATAAGTCTAGTAACAGCCTTGCTATAAGGAGCAACATTTATGATTTCTTCTTCAAAAACCTGTTGTTGGAGGGAGCTATAACAGCTCTTGCAGCATCTCCACCTGTTGCTTTAGTTAGAAAAGCCTTTAGACTTTTAATTCTTTTTAAAAGATTGACTAAATCTTCTTTTTTTATTTCCATGTAGTTGTATATCTTGTCTTGTTGTTAGATGTAGTCTTTTTATCTCCCATATCTTTTTAGCTAGGTCCAAAAAGAAAAATTAAATTATCTAAACTTATTTTTAGATTCTATAAATCTAGGTCTTACCATGTAAGTACCTTTTATCTCTTTTCACCATAGATACCATACATAGACTTAGAAGCATTCCATAGTTTATATTTTTTTCTTCATCTTTTAATGCAGCTTTAGTAAGTTTAATAAACTCTTCTACCTTATCTATGTTCTCTAAACCTTCTAGCTTTTCCATAATCAAAATCCCCCAATTTCATAATAATTAATTTCTAAATTATTGTAACAGTAAAAATTTGTTAAACACAATTTAACAAAATTAAAAATTTTAAAAATTCATAAATAATGAGCAAATATTTAAAAGACAGTCCTTTTATTTTTTTAATGCTTTTTTTAGATAAAATATGAACATCACCAGCTTTGAGATGTATGAAAAAAATTTGTACAATAGAAAGTTTCACGTTATACTCTTGACTTTATTTCTGTTTACTATATACAATTATAGTATGTTGTTATACTTTAAGGGGATGATAAAATGAATAAAAAAAGTTATTTTTGGAGATTTAATGTTATTCTTAGCAGCATTTATATGGGGAACTGCCTTTGTTGCTCAGGTAGCAGGAATGGATAGGATAGGTCCTTTTTACTTTTAATATGGCTCGTTCTATAGTTGCAGTAATAAGTCTTGGAGCTTATTTAATTTTTTTACTAAGGCTAAAATTACCTAAAAGATATAGTCTTTTTTTATTAAAAGGTGGTTTAGTCTGTGGTTTCTTTATCTTTGTAGGAACCTCTCTACAACAAATCGGTCTCCAATATACAACAGCTGGGAAAAACAGGATTTATAACATCATTCTATATTTTAATTCTTCCTTTCTTAACTATGATTTTTTTTTAAAAACATAAAAATAGATGTATTGACTTGGATAAGTATAATTATAGGTTTTATTGGACTTTATTTATTAGCTATTCCAAATTAAGTGATTTTTCAATGAATAAAGGAGACTTTTATAGTATTTCTTGGTTCTTTTTTGTTGGGCAGGACATATTTTAGTTATAGATTATTATTCTAAAAAGTTAATCCAGTTGAATTATCATTTTTACAATTTGTTGTATTAAGTATTCTATCAGGAATTTGTGCTTTTTATTTTTGAAAATGAAACTGCTACATTAGGTAATATTTTTGCTTCTTGGAAAGCCTGTTGCATATGCAGGATTCTTCTCATCAGGAGTAGCTTATACTTTTACAAATGGTAGGACAAAAAGTATACAAAAACCTATAGTTGCTTCATTAATTTTAAGTTTAGAAGCTGTCTTTTGCAGCTCTTGCAGGATACTTACTACTTGATGAAGTTATGAGTTCTAGAGAATTTTTTTAGGAAGTTTTATTGTATTTTTTTAGCTATGATTTTCTCACAAATACCTAAGGATTTATTTAAGAAAAAAATATAGAAATAAAAAAATAAATATAGATTAAAAATTTTTCATTTGACAAATATTACTATATAGTATACTATTATATAGTAATATTTTTTTTATTTGATATTGATAATATATTTTAAGGAGAACTTATGGAATATAATTGTGCAATGTATGTAAGTCAAATTAGGCAAATGACAATTAGGGCTTTAAATCAGATTTTAAAAGAAACATAATATTACTTTATTTAATGCTGAACAAAGTAAAAATTTTAGAATTTTTTTATGGCAAGAAGATAATCTTACTCCAAAGGATATTTCAAAAACATACAGGACTTGCTATAAGTAGTCTTACCTCTATGATTGATAGAATGGAAACAAATGGGCTTTTTAAAAAGAAAAATCTGATGAAAAAGATAGAAGAAAAAAACTATTATATCACTTACAGATTTAGGTAAATCTTTAAAAAAAGATTTTGATAAAGCTGTGGAGGAAATAAAAAGTTACACTTTTTAAAAATTTCAAACAAGAGGAAATTATATTATTTGAATATTATTTAAAAAGAGTTTTTTTGAAAAATTTAGAAAATTTATTGTAAAAAAATTTAAGGAGGATTAAACTATGGGAAATATTAAATTTGAACATATCAGAAATGCAACAAGCAAAATAACATATAAAGGAATTACTTTTTTTAATTGATCCTATGCTAGCACCAAAAGATGCTTATCCAGGATTTGAAGGAACATATAACAATCATCTTCGTTTTCCTTTGGTTGATTTACCAAATTTAATAATGGAAATTTTAAAAGATGTTGATGCCATAATAGTAACTCATACTCATTTAGACCATTGGGATAATTATGCAGTGGAAAAATATAAGAAAAGATATTCCTATATTTGTTCAAAAATAAAAAAAGATTATAATATTATAAAAGAACAAGGATTTAAAAAAATATTTTTTTATTCTTGAAGAAGAAATAGATTTTTAAAGATATAAAAATTAATAAAAAACTGGTGGCTCTCATGGTACTGTTGAAATGTATGCTGAAGATTGGTTTACAGAAATTGCTGGCGATGCAATGGGTATTATATTTCAAGCTGAAGGAGAAAAAAACAGTGTACTTTGTTGGAGATACTATCTGGACAGCTGATGTAAATAAAGCATTAAATCGTTTTTAAACCAGAAATTATAGTTATGAATACAGGTGCTGCTCGTGCACTTGCATTTAAAAGAGCCAATTATAATGGGAAAAGAAGATGTAGAACATATGGTAAAAAGCTATGCCTAATTCTCAAATCGTAGCTGTACATTTTAGATAGTGTAAATCATGCTACTGTTACTCGTAAAGATTTAAGAGAATTTATAAAAAGCTAAAAAAATATTGAAAAATGTTATAGTTCCAGAAGATGGAGAAATAATAAAATTTTAAAAAACAATTAACATAGTCAAATTCTTGTGATATAATTATCACTAACTAATTTTTAGGATTATTATATTGGATGAATTTAAGTTTGTATTAAAAAAATATAGGTTTAAAAGTAATAAGGAGGTAATTTTATGAAAAACTTATATTTTTTTTTAGCAAATGGTTTTGAAATTTTTAGAGACATTTTCTCCAGTTGATGTATTAAAAGAGATGTGGAGCTGAAGTTGTAACTGTTTCTACTGAAAAAAAGACTTATTTGTTTCAAGTTCACAAAAATAATATAGTGAAAGCAGATGTTATGTTAGATGAAATTGATTATAAGGATGCTGACTTGGTTGTAATTCCTGGAGGATATCCTGGTTATGTTAATTTGAGAGAAAAATAAAGATGTGGTTGATATAGTTAAATATTTCTTAGAAAACGATAAATATGTGGCCTCAATTTGTGGAGGACCAACTATTTTTTTCACATAATAAAATAGCAAATGGAGCAAAAAAATAACTGCTCATTCATCTGTTAGAAAAGAAATAGAAGAAAAATCATATCTATGTTGATGTTCCTACACATGTAGATGGGAAGATTATTACAGGAGTTGGAGCAGGATTAGCATTGAATTTTGCTTTTTAAAATTGCTGAACAATTTTTCACAAAAGAAAAGATTGAAGAAGTAAAAAAAGGAATGGAATTAATTTAAAAAAAGGTATGTTATAAAAAAAGGTTGTGGCAAATTTTTTTGCTACAACCTTTTTATATTTTCTAGATATTAGAATGCAGGTACAACTGATCCATCACTATATTTTTTTATTGATATAGTCTTTTTACTTTTTGGCTACGAAGAGCTTTTTAGTAATTTTTTTGAATATCTTCTTTCTTTTCATCACCTTTACGAACAACTAGTATGTTTGCATATGGAGATTCTTTACCTTCTAAAATTATAGAATCTTTAGCTGGTGATAAGTTAGCTTGTAAAGCATAGTTTCCATTTATGATAGCAGCAGTTACATCAGGTAAAAATTCTTGGTAATTGTGCAACTTCAGTTGGTTTAAATTTGATTTTTTTAGGGTTTTTTTAACTATATCAAATTCAGTTGCAAATAAGTTTTTTTAGGATCTTTTTAAAGTGATTACTCCTTTATTGTGTAATAAGATTAATGCTCTTCCTCCATTTGATGGGTCACTTTGGGAATTGCTATAGTATCACCTTTCTTTAAATCATTGATTGATTTAATTTTTTTAGAATATAATCCAAGTGGTTCAACATGGACATTTCCAATTGAAACTAGGTTTAATTTTTCTTTCTTCAACGAACTTATCAAGATAAGGTTTGTGTTGAAAGAAGTTAGCATCTATTTCTTTATCAGCTAATGCTAAGTTAGGTGTTACATAGTCTGTAAATTCAACTATCTTTAATTCAACTCCTTGTTTCTTTAAATCAGGTTTAATCAACTCTAATATTTCAGCATGAGGAACAGGTGTTGCTCCCTACTTTAATTGTTCCAGCTAATGCTCCCACAGATAATAATAAAAAAACGCTCCTACATTTCCGATTAATTTTTGTAAATTTCATAAATTTCCTCCTTGTTTATTTTTCCTATCTTTTTTTAATCTTCTATTTACAATGTAATTACCAACTGATTGTATAATTTGAACCAAGATGATAATTATAATTATTGCATAAATCATTATGTCTAACTTAAATCTTAAATAACCAAATCTTATAGCTAAGTCTCCAAGTCCTCCAGCTCCCTATTGTTCCTGCCATTGCAGAGTAACCAATCAAACTGATTATTGTTACAACAATACCGTGAACTAAAGTTGGATAACATTCAGGTAACATAACCTTAAAAGATAATTTTTTTGAGTTACTAGCTCCCATACTTTGACTGGCTTCTACAAGTCCAGGATCTACTTCAAGTAAAAGCTCCTTCAACTATTCTAGCCACAAAAGGTGCAGCTCCTATTGATAAAGGTACAACAGCTGCTGTAGCTCCTATTGTCGTTCCCTACCACAAATCTTGATAAAGGGAATAAAATTATCATCAAGATTATGAAAGGGAAAAGATCTTAAAGCATTTATTATAACTCCTAAGATAGCATTGAATTTTTTTCATTTCATATATGCCACCTTCTTTTGTTATAACAAGTAAAACTCCTATTGGAAAAACCTAAAAAGTAATGAAAAACAGTGTTGAAAGAAAAAAACCATATATAGAGTTTCAACTGTTGAAACTGCTAACATACTTATGATTGGGTTTTCAAAGTTCTCAAAAAGAGGTTCGATTAAAGAACTAATATCCATTATATATCACCTCCACAATAACATCCATAGTTCCCATTAGCTCAATAGCTTTATCTTGAGCACTTAAGTCACCATCTAGTTCAAGGTAAAGATGTCCTATATTCATTGTTGCTAATTTATCTATAGTTCCACCTAGGACACTGATATCAATACCATATTCCTTAATTACTTTTGAAATTATTGGCTCTTGTGTAGATGTTCCTAAGAATTTAACCTTGACTATCTTTTTACCTTTATGATGTAAGTAATCTATTTCTGTATCAGTTTGTTGATGAACATAAGAAATTAATTCTTTCGTTATCTCATTTTTAGGATCTGCAAATATATGATGTACTCCACCTTCTTCAACTATTCTTCCATCAGACATTATTGCAACTCTATTACAAACTTCTTTTACAACTTCCATTTGGTGAGTTATCATCACTACTGTCAACGAAAAATTTTTTTGTTGAATTTTTCTTAATAAGCTCCAAAAATAGATTTTTGTTGTTTTAGGATCAAGAGCTGATGTAGCTTCATCAGATAATAAGATATCTGGGTTATTTGCTAAGGCCCTAGCTATAGAAACTCTTTGCTTTTTGCCCACCACTTAATTGACTAGGATAGTACTTAGCTTTATCAGATAATCCCTACAATATCAAGAAGCATAGCTACTCTTTCTTTTTATTTCATTTTTTTATTCCAATTTGCAATTTCTAATGCAAAAGCAACATTTTTCTTCAACTGTTCTTGAAGAAAGTAAATTGAAGTGTTGGAATATCATTCCTATTTTTTTTCTTCTTTCCAATAATTGTTTTTTTATTGAATTCTAAAAACATTTTTCTCCGTTAATAAAAAAATTTTTTTCCACTTGTAGGCTCTTCAAGTCTGTTAATAAGCCTTATTAGAGAAGATTTTCCAGCACCACTTAAAACCTATAATACCAAAAAAATATCTCCCTTATTTACTTTTTAAACTAACATCTTTTTACTGCATGTAAGCCATTGGAATAAACTTTATTTACTTTTTTCAAGTGTAATCATTTTTTTCCCCCGCTTTCTATAGTAGCTTCACTTAATTAAAAAAATCCATACCTTAAAGAGTATGGATTGGTTTTTTTATTTATAATAATTGACCTCTCCATCTCTCTGGAATTAGCACCACACAACAAAGTAGGTTGCTGAAACATCATCAGGGCCAGTCCCTCAGTTTCTCTGGATGGTTATTTATTTTTTTAACAAAGTTTTCTATAAGTTGACACAAGTATATAATATTTTTAGTAAATTTGTCAACAATATTTTTTTTAAAAACAAATTTAAAAACTTATTTAGGTATCCTATATATCTCTATTTCTTCACCTAAAAAAATTTTTTTCTGCTGTAGGTTTAAAATGATATGTTTCACCTGTTACAAAAAAATATTTTTTTACCTTTTGCTTTTTTTATCATTTAAAAGATCTAAAGAACCTAGAGTTTGTTTTTACTTTATCAACAATTTGTACTGCAGGATCTACAACTTTTAATTTTTGTTCTATCCTCTATATCTTTTCTTATAAGTGGATAGTGAGTACAACCTAAGACTAAAGTATCAACATTCTTAGGAATTTCTGCTAAATACTTATTAAGTAACTCTTCTCTGTTGTCAAAAAGTATCCCAACCTGTTTCTATCATCATAGGAAATTCTACACAGGCGATTTCTTTAACATTTAATTCTGTATCTATCATTTTTAGCTTTATTTTTTTGTAGCCATGAGATTCAGCTGTAAATTTAGTTGAAATTACTGCTATATTTTTTTAGTTTTAGTATTTTTTTTCTTGCAATTTTTTTATTCCAGCTTCAACTATACCAAGTATAGGTAAAGGAAATTTTTTTCTCAAATAATCTATTGCAGCTGTTGATGCTGTATTACAAGCAACAATAACTAGTTTACAATTATTTTTTTAACAAAAAAATCTAAAAATTCTTTCAGTTAATTTTTTTGAATTTCATTTTTTTGTTTTACCAGAACCATAAGGAAAATTTCCATTATCACCATAATAAATATAATCTTCATTTGGCAATGCTTTCATCATTTCCTTTAGTACAGTTGTTCCTCCTAAACCTGAATCAAATATTCCTATTCTTTTGTCTTTTTGTCTGCCATTTTCTTCCTTCTTTTTTTATTTTATCTTATCTGTAAAAATACCTTTCTATCATATCACATTTTTATAATATCAATTTTAAATAGAAAAAAAGATAGATTTAAAAAAATCTATCTTTTTCTATCTTTAATATTTTATTAATTTTTATCTAAAGTTAGCAACTATCCAAGAAGCAAATCCTTTTTATAACCATTGCATTAACGAAGTCTATAAATAGAGATCCAACTATTGGTATAATGAAGAAAGCTTTTTACAGAAGGACCATTAGTTGCAGTAAATGTTTCCATATTAGCTATGGCATTTGGAGTAGCTCCTAATCCAAATCCACAGTGACCAGTAGCAAATAACTGCTGCATCATAGTCTCTTCCCATAATACTAAATGTTACATAGTAAGCATATAAAGCCATTACTATTGTTTGAACTATTAATATAATTGATAAAAGGTCCTGCTAATTCTACAAGTTCCCATAATTTCATTGACATTAAAGCCATTGATAAGAATAGAGATAAAGAAATGTTTCCAATTACTCCTATTTCATTGAATGGTAAAGGTTTTTTTTGACTAGCATCGATTATATTTCTCATGATAGCTGCAACAACCATTCCCATTAAGTATGCTGGGAATTTAATTCCATACTTTTTCTAATATTATGTTAATAGTAGCTCCAATTCCCATTGCGATTCCAACATATACAACTGCTGAGAATAAACTTTCTTCAGTCATTTCAGATTCATTATTTAATAGAGAACTATCAAAACCAGCTTTACCTTCAGTTGGTTTTAAAGTTATTTTTTTATCATAAGTCTTCTAGCTATTGGTCCACCTATTAAACATCCTGAAATTAATCCATAAGTTGCTGATGCAACTGCAACAACTGTTGCTCCTGAAGCACCTAATTCTTCAAGATAAGGTCCAAATGCTCCTGATGTTCCATGTCCACCTGTTAAAGGTATAGAACCAGCTGCTAACCCTAATAATGGATCTATTCCTAAAGCTTTAGCTAAAACAGGTCCAACTATATCTTGAAGGATAACTAATATTGTAGCTGCTAATAAGAATAGATGCAACTCCTACTCCACCTTTTTGCAAGAATCTTTTAAACTTGCAGAAAATCCAACTGTTGTAAAGAATGCAATCATTAATAAGTTTTTTTGATATCATTATTGAAAGTAAAAAGTAAAACTTTCTGTTTGGTGTCCTATTAAAAGGATTATAGAGAAATAATGTACCACCTATAACTGGTGCAGGGAATAAAGAATCTTTCAAAGAAATTTAACTTTTCTTTTTTTATCCATCTTCCTAATAATAAAAAGTACAATTGCAAAACCGACAGTTTCCGCCATATTTAATTGATATTCAAACATAACAAGCCCCCTTAACATATTAATAAAATATTTAAACATTTGTCTTTATTCATAATACTATAAAAAAACAAAAATAGTCAATAATGACTTTTTCAAAAATAAAATGATTACTTTTATAAAAATAAATACTTTTAGGTACTATTTTTTTAAAACATATATTTTTTTCTTTTTAAATTTTTATAAATTAGTTTTTAAATAATTTGAATATTTTTATATCTCTAAATATCTATATCAACTTTGATGTTTATTGTATAGTCAGGGTATTTCTTTTTACATCATTTAGAATTTTATTATATATTTCTTCTCTATTTTTTTACAGAATAATCAATTATGATATCAAATCTAATAGACTTTATTCTTTTCTTCTATAAAAAAACCATGAAATTCTAAAAACCCTTCATTAGACATAACAGTTTTTTTCAAAATATCAGAATGAATTTTTTATAATTTCTTCATTTTTTTGTATTCATAGAATAGATTGTTATTCCTGATAAATAGACATTATGTTTTTGCTAAAAACTACATCAGTTATATGTCTTTCAAGAGGATCAATCTCTTCAGCAGTCATAGAGTCAGGTATCTCTATATGAACTGAGCCAATATATTTATCAGGATCCATAGTTATGTAAAAACTAAATCATAGGCACCATGAACATTTCTCAATCTCACAAATAGTTTTTTTGATTTTTAGTTTTTAATATCTTTATCAACTCTTTTTTTCCTAAAATTTCATTTATAGCATCCATAAATATTTCAAGTCCAGCTTTTTATGATAAAAGATTGAAATAAGTACTCCAACATAGGCTTCTATATTAATCTTTGTAAAAAAATAAACAGTATAGCTGATAATAATACTGAAAGAGAAAGTATGGCATCACTCATAGCATCTGAACCAGAAGCTACAAGAGGGAGAATTAAAATTCTCCCCTTAGTTTTTACATATTTTCCTAATACCAGTTTTAATATAATTGAGACTAATAATACAAGAAGAGTAATTTTTGAATATTCTACTTTTTCTGGATTAATAATTTTTTTAATAGATTCTATCAATGAGGTTATACCAGCATAGAAGATAATACCAGCAACTATCATGGCACTTAAGTACTCAACTCTACCATGGCCAAGTGGATGTTTCTTATCTGGTTCAGAATCAGCTATTTTAGTTGCAATAATTGTAACAATAGAAGATAGGGCATCACTTAAATTGTTTACAGCATCTAATATAATAGCTATTGAATTTGAAAAGCAGACCTACAGTAGCTTTTAAAAAATCACCAGTAAAATATTTACTAAAAATTCCTATAATACTTGTTTTTTTATAATAATATTTTCTCTTTTTTTCTTCATTATTCTTCTTCATATTTCTCCATTAGTTCCAATGCTTCAGATTTTTATATTATTCAATAGTTCATTTTTTTATCGCTATAAACTTCCTTATGATTAGGGTATACTCCTTTATCATCTAGTTGAATAATAAGATCTTTTATTGCTTTTTCAGGATTTCTAAAAATATTCACTTGCTCTAACTCTTATAAATTCCCAACCACAACGTTCTAGAAATTTCTTGTTCTTCTAAATTTGCTATAACTTCTTCTTCTGTATGATTTAAAGTTTTTTTCCATCACATTCGATAGCAATTTTTCTTATCATCATAAATAGCAACCATATCTATATCATAAGAACCAACTCTCCATTTTTTTGTTTGATAGTATAATTCTTTTTCCGATAGATGTCTTGCAACCTCATTTTCAAAAATCAGAAGCAGTAATATTTTCAATAGCAGTTTTTGTCAAATGCATTTTCTTTTTAAAGAATCTATATATTCAAATAGCTCTTTTTCTTAAATCCCCTTCTTTTTAAGTTATTTTTTTATCTATTGAATGAACTATCCATAATTGGTCTTTTGCACGACTAATTGCGACATTATATCTCTTTCTAATCGCTCCTTCTACTCCTTCTCCTACTAATCTAAGAGATTTATTTTCTTCAGAACTATCAACTAAACTAATGAACATTATATCTCTTTCATCACCTTGGAAACTAGCAGAATTTCCACATAGAATTTTATGATTTTTCTATTTCTGTTGCAGGAATTCTCTTAACTATTAAATCTTGAATTAATTCTGCTTGTTCATCTCCTAGTAATGATATAACTCCAAAAGTACTATTTTTTTATATTCTTTCATAGCTAAAGCAAGCTTCTATTAAGCTAACAATAGTTTCAGCTTCAACTCTGTTGATTTTACTTTTTTTCATCTCTTTCTTTCCATTTACTTTATAGTCAATAATAGCAGGTTTTAAAAATAGATGAATTAGAATCTCTTAAAGGTAATATTTGATTGTCATAAGAAGTCTTATTACTATAACCAATAATTTCAGGAACAGATCTAAAATGTTCTCTTAGACTTATAGGTTGGAATGTAGTTGATACAATAGAATATAGAGAAGCTCTTATACCATATAAATCATCATTTGCTACTTTACCCTTAATATATTTTCTTCTAAACATATTGATTTTTATCGATGTTAACACCAACATCTGATGGGCTAACTTGTTTATCATCTCCAACAATTATAATTTTTTTAGCCATGTACAATAAGATTAATGAACTTATATCTGATTGACTTGCTTCATCAATTATAACTATATCAAATTTATTCTCAACAGGATTTAGAGTATCAAACACTTTATTTAAAGGCATAATCCAAGCAGGAACTACTTTTTGACAAAGTAACATTTTTTTCTTTTTGCATTTTTTTTATGTATATTAGTATTTTTTTCCTGTTCCTTTTCCAATCTTTTTGAACAGTTTGTTTCCAACCTTTTAGAGCTTGACTTATTGCTAAGTTATCTTTTTCTTCAATAAATTTTATAATATTGTACCAAGTTTTTTTAGTAACTAAAGTCTATTGTTAATTTTTTTAATTCTTCAGATTTTTTTCTAGAAATATCAGCTTGTAGATTAAAATAAGGTTTTTTTCAGCCAATTCCTTTTTAATTTTTTTGAGAAATTTGCTTATATCTCCAAACATTATATATATTTTTCAATTTTTTTCATTAAATAGACCATTTTTCTAGTTCTTCTCCCCATGAATTAGCAACAGCCTTTACATTATGTAGTAAATCTTTGTACTTTTTTTATAAAACTTCTTTTTCTGATAAGACTCTTAATTTTTTTCTAGTGTTTCAGAATATTTATCTATATTTTTCATTTAAAAATAGCATTTTTTTAATTTCTCTACCCAAAATGAGAATTTTTCTTTTATGATGTTTTTCAATTTTTTTACTAAATATTCACTACGTTTTATATCAACCTCTCTATATTCCAAAGCTATTTTTACCAATGGCTATTAATTCTTCAAGTGAAGGAATGAAATCGAATATTTGGTTAACTTCATCAACATAGATAGGATTACCCTCTGTCTTATTAATATTTAATTTTTTTCAAAACCAGCATTTTCAATTTTATGTAAAAAATGTTTTTCTCTCTATCATACCAGTTTAATAAATATTCCATTTGATCAGCATAAGAATATAGTTGTTTATAAAAGATTTTTTTATTGTTTGAATTATCTAGGAGAGAATTTCCAGTCATTAAAAATATTCCAAGTATTCTTAGTATTTTCTTTTAATTCAATTAAAGTAGTATATTCTAAAAGCTACATTACAGTCATATAGAGTTTCTAAAATTCTATTATTTATAGTAACTTTATCTGAAATTTGTTTTCTAGCTTTTCTTAGTCTATGCTTAAAGAAAAAAATCCAGGTCTTTCAATTCCTTTTTTTTAATCCAATAATTAGTTTTCTTTAGCTGTACTAACATCAATATCTTTATACACTACTTCTTTTTTTAAATAGTTGGTCTTTTTGTCATATTAGTAAGGTCATATAATCTTCTAATATCTTTAATAAATTCTAACCAGATTTTTTTCTATCACCAGAATTTTTCAGTACCTGCAATACAGACATCTTTTTTTCCAATCTTCAATTGATTTTTAGATCTTCAGGAATTATTTTATCTATACCTGAGTAATTCTTAAATTTGTCTAAATCTATTAGCATTTTATCATCTACATAGAATAAATTATCATTTATATGATATTTTTTTATTCTTTAAAAAGAAGATCTAATCTAGACATAATTTCTTTTCTTTGTTTTCAAGCATTTCTTTAAATTCTTCTAAAGTCCAAAAAAATCTGAAAAGCTTTATTTAAACCTAATTCTATTTCCTTTTTCTTCTTCTTTACTTACACTTTTTCTTATATCCTGATTTTTAAGAAAGCAAGATTTTCATTATTTATAGGGACAAGGACACCACTACTTACTATACCAGGTATTCTATCCAATTCTCTTTGATTTTTTTCTTAAAAAAATTCCCCAGCTTCTCTTTAAAGTAATACTTTCATTGTTATAGATTATAGGATGGCTTTCTTGATATTTTTATATTAAATATTTTTTTCTTTTTAATATTTTTTTATATCTTCTTTTAAGCTCATTTCTTTGATTTTCAATTTCTTCGTATTCATTTTTTTAGATTTTCTAAATTTAAATATCCTAACTTTTTCTGAAATACTTTCTACAGAATTTCCTAAATCACTACTATCATCATCTAACATTGAAATACATAAATCTTGAATGTCAGTAGGAATTTTTTTTCTTTTTTAAAACATCTAAAAGCCTTTTTTTAGTTTGGCTAGTTATCAAAACATTTTTTTCCTTCTGCTAGGAAAATGCCCTAGTAGATTAGCGATAGTATGAGTTTTTCCAGTCCCTGGAGGTCCTTGAACTACTACAGCTCTATGTGAATACAGGCTTTTTAATAATCTCTATTTGTTCATTATTAGTTTCCTTTTGTGAAAAAGGATATCAGGAACTTGTTCGATAGCTCTTTTATCATCTTCCAATAACTCCAACTAATTCACTTAAATATTCAGGGATTTCTCCACCATTTTCAATATCTTTAATTATATTATTGATAGCTTCTACTTTTTCCATCATCTTTTTTTCTAATAAAAAGTATAGGCTTCCATTCAATAGTTATTACGCTTTTCTTTGTTCTTTTTTTATCTAAGTCTTCTATGAATTGTGCTCTTGGATTTAAGTTATGTATAAATTCTCTAAAAAAAGTCTTTGATAGTATCATTTTTTTAGAAATAGGGTGAATATTATTTTCTACAATTTTATCTTCTAAGTAAAAAAACTTTGTCTAGGTTTATATTTTCAACTTCTGCTAGAAAAATTTAAGTATAGCTCTTGTGTTATAAAAATCATTATCAGAAGTATCAGTGATAGAGATTATATTTTTTTCTGTATCAATAGTAAAAATTAACTTTTTAATAAGATAGGATAATATATATCTTCATTAGGAACTTTTACAAGTCCATTTGCAACTACTAATTCAAGACTATCAGAATCTCTATCTAATATTAAATATTTATTGTATAGAGTATCAAAAAGGTTTTCTAACAACTTCTATTTTTCTTCTGTTCTTCTACCCATAATTTTCTATCTTTTAAAAAGTTTCTCTAATATTTCTTTTTCTTTTTTTGAAATATTAACGACTTTTCGAAGCATCATTTTCTTTGGTAATTTTTTTCTGATAATAATTTTTATAGGTGATTTATAGTCAGTCCCAATCACCACTTATCCATTCTAAAAGTTCCTTATCTATAGCTAAAGGCTCTAAAAAAGGTAATTTTTTTCAACTTGTAAAAATTTTTTTGATTAGCTAGGTTGTTTTTGTTGTCTAAATAATTGAGTGTGACTCCTGAATATTTAGGAAGATCTTCTAAAAAAATAGCACCATTCCTCATTATGAATATCTTTTTCTGTCTTTATACTTTTTGACTACTTCAGCTATGTATTGATAAAGTGCAATGATATTTCCCCTCTTATCCATAACTTCTCCCCTTTAAAAAAATATAGCTGTCACTAAAAAATTTTGTAACAGCTTCTATTTTTATTTATTTTTATTTTATTAAATTTTTTTATTAATATATCTATATCAGTATAACAATTTCTATAAGACATTTCTTTTTTTATCAAGATAGATAATTTCAACATCTAGCTTGTCACAAGCACTTTACTTTTTCTCTTTCTCCCCTGTATCTCCTGCTTTTTTTAGTAATAAGATACTTAATATTAAATTGTTCCATCATTGCTATATTCATATTTTTCAGTGAAAAGGTCCTTGCATAGCAATAATATTTTTTTAGGAAGAATGTTATTATCTTCACATCTCTTTAACCATATCCCATCTTGATAGAATTCTAAAAATATATATTAGATAAATTTTTTTAAATCTTTAAATAGTGGAACATTGTTACTTCCTAAAGTAACTAAAAATATTTCCTTCTAAATTTTCAACATATTCAATTAAATCTTTAATCTCTTCAAAATTTTTTTATACTTTTTTTAGGTAGGATATCAACTTTTTCTCTTTCAAATCTAAAAATATTGAATATTTCTTTTTCTTCAGCAACTTCCATAGCATTTTTTTAGAAACTTCAAAAAGCATAAGGGTGACTTGTATCTATAACTTTAGTAATTTTATTATTTTTCTACAAATTTTAGCATAGCTTCCTTATCCATTTTTTTCAGATGAAGTTTTTTTACAGGTAAATTTTCAATTAATTTTGCTCCATATTCTGTTGCAGTTGAAACTATAATATCATTTTCATATTCTACAAATTTTTTTCTAAAAAAAGTCTCTTGAATCCTTAGTACCACCAATAACCCAAATCATTATTTCCTTCTTTCTATTATATCGCAATATAAAAACTATTATACAAAAAAAGTTAATAAGTTGCAAGGGACTATTAATAGACAAAAAGTTCTTTAAATGAACCTATAGCCTATTAATAGCCAATGAACATCTTATTTTTCCCCAATTAGATTTTTTTTTCATATCCTCTAGGTGTAATCATTTTTTTCCATCTTGTACATAAGTATTAGAGTTTCCAACCAATACTATTGTGAACATATCTATATCAAAATTTAAAAAAATCTTCCAATGTTGTTAAAGTATAATTTTTCTTCTTTTCTTCCTATATGTCTTAGTAAAAGCAACAGGAGTAGTAGGTAATTTATGTTTTAACATAATTTCTCTTGCTTCAACTATTTGTTCAGTTCTTCCTTTACTCTTAGGATTATAAAGTGAAATTGCAAAAATCTCCTTGACTTGCACAATCAATTCTTTTTCTTAATAACTTCCCAATCAGTCAATAAGTCACTTAAACTTATTATAGCTTGGTCATGCATAAGAGGAGCTCCAACTAATGCTGCTCCTGCTATTGTTGAAGTAATTCCTGGAACAACTTCCACTTCTATTCCACTTCCCATAGCAACTTCTAACATTATACCTGCCATACCATAAATTCCAGCATCTCCACTACTGATTAAAGCTACATTTTTTTACCTGTTTTAGCAACTTCTAAAAACTTCTCTACATCTTTCAATTTCTCTTTTCATTCCTGAAACTAAAAAAATTCTTTATCTGGAAATTCATCTTTAACTAAGTCAACATAAGTTGTATATCCAGCTATAACATTTATATTTTTTTTAAAAATGTTATATGCTCTTATACTTATATCTTCCATATTTCCAGGTCCTATTCCCTACTACATAAATTTTTTTCCATTACTCATATTTATCTATTTCCTCCTCATAAATTGAAATTGTTATACCATTGTATTTTTTTCTTTCATTACTAAAAAAATTTTTCCATTTCCTGTTGATGATAAAAAGTGCAACAGGCTCTGACACAGCTCTAACTCCAATATTCTTTTTCAACAAAGTCTGAACCTTCAAACTGGTCTTGAACTTTTTTTGATTTCATCTCTTGAAATTATTTCTAAATCTAAATTTAAAAAAACTTCACTGCATCTATCAAGCCTTGTTCATTTTCTTTCACATCTACAGTTGCCACTTTTTTTAACTGATTTTATGTCTAAATTATTTTTTTGTCTAAACAATCTTCAATAGCTCTTAAAATATCTTCAGCCTTTGTGTCTTTTTTTGCAACCAATACCTAAAATTAAATTTTTTTAGGGTAAATTCTAGTATATTCAATATTTTTTTCTTGTTTGATACTAGGATAAAAACCATCTGCTGAAATATTATCAGCTACTTTTTACATTTTTAGGTAAAAAGTATATTAACTTTTGTCCATTAACTATAAGAGATGTTACATCTTTAGCCGATTTTTAAATCTTCAAGTTCTGCATTTAATTTTTTTTGAGATATAGTGTCTACTGCTATTTTTCCCTGTAACATCAGAACTTGTTGTAATAACAGGAACAAGTTTTTAAAAATATTGGCAAGTGAATGAGTCAATTCATTTGCTCCTCCTAAATGTCCTGATAAAAGAGAAATCACAAAGTGTTTTCCTTCATCTATTAAAGAGTACAGCAGGGTCTTTATCTTTAGTTCCTATTAGACTTGCTATTTTTTTCTAATTACAATTCCACTTGCCATAATGAAAAATATGTCCATCATATTGAGAAAAATTTTTTTCATTTATATTAGCTGTAAAATCTTCTATTTGAATAGTATTTTTCTACATCATATTTTTTTAAAAGTAAAAAAACATCAATACTATCTTCTTTTTAAGTGTTCTTGTAATTTTTTTCTTTATATTCTCTTGCAATATTTCCTGCACCTTTAGTTACAGTCCAGAATGCTAATTTCATATTTTTTTCCTTTTCTACATATCTTCAACAAGATATTTCCAATAATATTTTTGGAAGATTACTTTGTTGAAGTTTTTTTATTTTCTCTTTCTTTTATTGAGATAGTTTTATGAAAAAGTTTTCCAAAGTTTTGAGTATTCTATTTCTTCATCACTCCACTCAATTTCAAGAGATTCTACAAAAAAAGATTTCAGCTTTTTTTCTCCATCATAGTAAACTATCATTTTTCTTCCTTTATCATATATTGCAAATCTTTCTCTCTTCATTCTATTTTTTTAAAATGAGAAATTAGGATAGGAAGAACATTATTTTTAGGCTCAATTGTTGAAAAACATTGTACCATCTTTCATTTCTTTAAATCTTACTAATCCAAGGTATTTATGTCTTTCATTCAATACCTGTTTTTACTAGTTTATTAAGGTAAAAAGCATGTTCATCTAAAGAATTTAAAAATTTCTTCTCCTTGCTTCAGTGCTTTATAGACTGTATGAATTATTACAGTATCCTTATTTTTTTATCATATGATAGAAAGCAAGTACGTATATTATTTAGAAAGTTATAAGATAACTTTTTCACATATAGCTTTTTTTCAACCCGTCTAGCTTTTAGAAAAAGTCAGTTACAATATGGATACCATCTAGAGATAAAAATAAGCTGTTCAGTATTAGCATTAACTCTAAGCATTTTATTTTCTCTATCTTCATATGCCATATAGATAACTGTTAGTAATCCATCAAAGCTTCCATCATAATAATAATTTGCCAATATATTTCTCCTTATATATTCAGGTTAAAAAGTAAGGCTATAAGCCATTAAAAAGTCTTAACTGCTCTGTTACCATTTTTTTCTTTTTTTCCATAAGAGCATTTCTTAATAGTTCAGGATTTTCCTTTTTAAATCCTAAAAAAATTCTCCATTTACGACAATAAAAATATTTAGCTCTTTTTATTACTATTCCTAATTTTTTTCAAATGTTCATATCTTATTGTACTGTATTTTCTAGTCATAACTATACGTTTTGCTGACGTTACACCTATTCCTGGAACTCTTAATAAGTCTTTGTATGAAGCTTTATTTATTTCTATGGGAAAAAAATGAGAATTTTTTTATTGCCCAATTTGTTTTTTTGGATCAAGAAGAGGGTCAACAAAAGGATCTTTTTTTCATCAAGAATTTCATCAGCTTTGAAGTCATAAAATCTTAATAGCCAGTCAGCTTGATAAAGTCTATGTTCTCTTATCATAGGTACAGCTTGTTCAGTACTTACAAGAATTCCTGATTTATTTACAGGTACATAACCTGAATAATAAACTCTTTTTTTAAATCAAAAATTTTTTTATAAAGATTTTTCACTTCTAGCAAGTATTGCATAATCACTTTCTCCACTAGCCCCTATTATCATTTGTGTTGTCTGACCTGCTGGAATAAAAAGAAGGGGTGCTTTTTAAAAAAATCTTTTTATCTTCTGCATTTTCAATCATATTTTTTTACGAATAAGTCCCATTGATGTAGAAATATCAGTGGCTTTCTTATCAGGTGCAAGAAGTTTAAGAGCAGTATTTTCTGCAAATTCAATATTTACTGAAACTCTATCTACATATAGTCCAATTTCATTAATAAGCTGTCTACTAGCTCCTGGGATTACTTTCATATGGATATAGCCATTAAATTTTTTTCTTCCAGTCTAAGTTTTTTTGCTACAGCAATCATTAACTCCATTGTATAGTCTGCACTTTTTATTATTCCCTGAACTTAGAAAAAAAGTCCTTCAATATAATTTCTTCTATAGAAAATTTATAGTTAATTTTTACAATTTCATCAGGACTTAGTATCGCTCTTTCAATATCATTATCTTTACGATTGATACAGTATTTACAATCATATATGCAATAATTTGTCATAAGTATTTTTAAGTAAAGAAATACATCTTCCATCTGCTGACCATGAATGGCATATACCATTTATAGCAGCATTTCCTAAACCATTATTTGTATTTTTTTCTACTGCTTCCACTTGATGAACATGAAACATCATATTTGGCAGCATCACTTAGTATTCTTAATTTTTTTCTTCTATAGATTTACTCATAATTTCCCTTATCTATCAAATGATACACTTTTTTTTATTTTTTTAGTATAGCATATTTATGATAAAAAAAGCAATAATAAGGGTTTATTTTTTTATTTCATCTTTGCTAAAAAAATTTCTAGCAGCATGTATATCACTAATCATATATTTATAATATTTATCTTCTTTAGGAGTATTAGCAATAGGTTCAAAATATTCTCTTGCTTTTTTTCAAAGTTAGCTTCTTCAAAAATAAGTTTTTTTCCTAAAAAGCATATTAGCATTTGTAATAGCATAGTCTTGCATATCACTTATACTGTACTCCAAGAATTCAAATATGGTTTGTACTTTCTTTTCTACAATCTTCATATTTTTTCATTAAAAATAACTTTTTGCTATTTTTCATTTTTTTAGATCTATTAGTTTGTAGTATGCAGTATCTAGGTCATTATTTAAGTAAATAATTTCAGTATTTATTTTTTTCTTTTTTTGTTTTTGGTCTAGTGTACTCAATAACTGACTTTTTAAATTGAGAATTTTTTTCAGCTAAAGCCTTTAAAAATCTTCTTTATTTAAACAACTCGAAAGTAAGATACGATAGTTTTTCTCTTTCTTTTTCTAAATCATTAACCATAGTAGCACATTTTAGCTAAACCTTCTAAAACAACCTCATCATAATATTTTTGAAGTTGAAAGTTCAGATAATTTCTCATACCAAAAAGTAGCTTCATCATATTTTTAGAATTCTTAGATTGTAAGCATGATGCATTATTGCATCTAACTTAAACTCTTCCATATTTTTTTATCATTAATTAATTCTAAAAAAATGTTTTTTTAGATAAATCATACTTATGTTTTTTTCATTATAGAATTGAGCTAATCTAAATTTAGCATTGAAATAACAAAGTTTAAATTCATTATTGTCTTTAGCTAACTCTATTACATTTTCAAGTTCTTTTCTGTATTCTTCAGTATCTCTTTTACCCTCTTTGAAAAGATTAAGACATTTATTATAACTTTCTTCAATTTTTATTCTTCATGATATCTTCCTTAGTCTAAAGTATATGTTTATCTACTATAATCATTTATTTCAGCTTGAATAAAAAAATTTTTTCACTGTTAGCTTTTACCCAAAAGAGTAACTTTTTCTCCATTCAGGCTCTTCAATTTCATAATATAGATCTGTAATTGCATCTATTTCTGCTAATTTTTTTCTTGACTAAAAACTATCTAATATATTTCCTCTTTCTTCTCTATCAAAAGGGTATATCTCTACCATAAATTTTTATTAGTTCTTCAATTAAATAGGCTAATTTTTCTGAGCCAATAGCTTGATATCCTTTATATGCATCTTCCCAAACAATACCCGTAGAGTTACTTAAAAATTGTTGAAAAACCTCCGTTATCAACCTCTGCTCCAAGCCAATGCATTGCAAGCAAGTATCTTTGTTCAATTGTATAAGGTTTTTAATGACTCTTCATATTCCTCATAACTTCCATAAATATTTCACTGTCTCCCAAGCAGGTTGAATAAGTTCAACACAAAAAAATCTGTAGGAGCTAAGTTTTCTATATATTCCTTTTGTAACATTGATAAATTTTCTTTTCATAGCTACTCCTTAGGGTAGATAAAAAGCACCAAACATTATTACTAGCTTTCTTTCTGCTGCAAACTCATGATTCTTTTTCCATCTATAACTACTTTGTAAATAGTAAAATGATATTCGTTATTGTATTTTTGGATCTAAAATACAACAGTATTAGTATCTTTCCCATTTATAATCAAAAGATATTTACTCCAAATAGCTCTACTTCTCCATCAATACCATGTTTTTTTCATATTGCCAAGTTTTTCATTGATTTTCTTTTCATTTTTACCTCTCCTTAGGGTAGATAAAAGCACCAAACATTATTACTAACTTCTCCTGCTGCAAACTCATATTCTTTTCCATCTATAATTACTTTGTAAACATTAAAATGATATTCGTTATTGTATTTTTGGATCTAAAAATAGCAACAGTATTAGTCTTTTCCCATTTATAATCAAAAGATATTTACTCCAAATAGTTCTACTTCTCCATCAATACCATGTTTTTCATATTGCCAAGTTTTTCATTTAATGTTTTCATTTTTTAAATACTTAGTTCCTTCCCATTTCCTATTACATCAATATAATTCTTTGAATTAATTTTTAATAGCCTATTTAATTTATCTTTTAAATTCAGTCATCTGTAAAATTTCTCCACTTGATAATATTGCACCTTTTTCCAAAATATCCATTATTATTCTTTTTCATCTGTCGTTAAAAATAATTCTAGTTTTTATTATTGGTAGTTATTTTTAATTGAGTTTTTCAAAATATTCTCAAAAGCTGGTTTAACTGCATAATCTTTATAGCTTTCATTTATTCTTCTTATACCTGTTCCAAACATTTTCAATATATTTTAATCTAAAAATATATTTATACAAAATAGGATTTCTAAGTTGAGAGATTTGTCCGTTCAAATACTCTTTTCACTTATTCCACTGGTAGTCCATCCCTGGAGTAGTAAATCTATTTTATCTCTCACACATAGATACTTTTATATTAGAATTTACATCCCAAGTTCTATGAATTAAAGCATTTGCAATTGTTTCTCTAAATGCTTTTTCTGGAATTAATTCTTTTTCTATTCTTTCTGAGCCAAGTATTTGTTCATATTTGTAATATCTATTAAAAACTCCAAAGTTTTTGAAATTGAGAAATAATAGACATATTTATAAATAAATTTCTATCTAAAATTTCATCTATATCCAAATTTTTGCAATATCAGTTCCTGAAAAAGTATTGTTATCAGCAAAGAGTTCAGCTGCATTATTGTAACCAATTTTATCATCATATAAATTTAAAAGTTTTGAAAACATCTTTTGAAAAATTTTTAATGATAATTTTTCCTTCTAATTCCTTTGTTAAAACTTCAAATTTCTAAATTTCTGCTTTTCTAGCTTTTAATTCTTCATAATACTGATTTAAACCTAATAATGTTAGTCTATTTAATTCTATTCTGTCAACTTCTACTGTTGAGGTATCAGTTTTCTTTTGTATGCCTTTCCTTTTATAGAGATATGGTTTATTAAATCCTTCTTCAACTATAAGAGTGATATATATATAGTGTCTTTTAATAAATTTAAAAATCTGGTTTAGGACTTATATTATCATTTATTTTATTTTTCTAAATCTAAACAAAGTTCTTCTATATTTTTCTAAACCAATAATTTTTCCATTATCATCAACACCAAATATAATTTTTCCTGAATTATAATTAGAAAAAGGCACTAACTGTCTCTTTAAAAAGTATTTGCTATTGTTGATTTTAATTCGAGTTCTCTGCTTTCTTTCATATCATCCTCCAAGAAAAATTATAGCATATATCAGTTATAAATGCGATGTAAAAATTTTACGTCTGATTTTTGTTGTAAAAATACGATATAAATTTTATAAAACTATCTTTCAACTATAACAACACTATTCTGATATTCTAATAAAAATAGCCATCTGATCTACTATTGAAA
>BNJT01001292.1_pt1 | contig 42776 bp, 64 predicted proteins | sample 8540491 | NCBI WGS metagenome assembly BNJT01 (sample SAMD00202455, study PRJDB9452) | human saliva metagenome | host: Homo sapiens | reverse complement strand
AAATAATTTCATCATTAACTCTAAATTCTCTTATCTCAATATCTCTTTTTAATAAATTCTTTTTTTATTTTTAAATTTTTGAATAAAGTTCATCAACATTATTGACACCAAATGTAAAATTAATTCCTTTTCCAAAAAGGATATTCCATTTGAGATAATTCCTCTTCAGAACCTTCTTCTAACATTAATTGGATATTTCCAAGTGATAAGAATATAAATTTATCCTCTTCTCTTTCATATTCAACTTTAAAAGCCTAACATATTTAACATAAAAAAATCTCTTGAGATATTGATATTAGAAACTACTAACTCTGGTATTAAAGTCATTGTATTTCATAAAAAAATACCTCCAGATTTTATTTTTTTACAGCTTCTCTATATTCATGAGTAAAATATTTATCATATAGTTTAGATTTTTTTCATATTCATTACCTAAAGAAAATCTCCAACTAATATTTGTGCAGTTTTTATTTATTCCTGCTTCTTTTAACTTTTTGTTCAATAGTTTCAAGAGTACCTAAAACTATTTTTTTGATCAGGCCAGCTAGCTCTTTGAACAACTGCCACAGGTGTTGTCATAGGATAAGAAGTAGCTAGAGTTTCAACAACTTTATCTATCATATGAACTGATAAGAATATTGCCATAGATGCTCTATGTTTTTGCTAAACTTTCTAAGCTTTCTTTTTCAGGAACAGGAGTTCTTCCTTCTATTCTTGTACATATTACTGTTTGAGAAACAGTAGGTAAGGTAAATTCTTTTTTTCAAAGCAGCAGCAGAGGCTAAAAAATGAACTTACTCCTGGAATAACTTCATATTCTATTCCATATTCATCTAGCATATCCATTTGTTCTCTATGTGCACCATAGATTGCTGGGTCTCCTGTATGAACTCTTGCTACTTTTTGTTAGCTTTTTATTGCTTTTTACAGTAACATCTATAACTTCATCCAAAGACATAGATGCTGAGTTGTAAATTTCTGCTCCTTCTTTATGACAGTCAATAACTTCTTTTTGGAACTAATGAACCTGCATAAATAATAACATCAGCTTCTTTTAACTATTCTTTGTCCTTTAATAGTTATTAATTCAGGATCACCAGGTCCTGCTCCTATAAAGTAAACTTTTTTTCTTTATATTTTTTTCCATTTTTAAAAATCCTTTTCTTCTTTTTAAATTCTATAAAATTTAATTTTTAGTAACTAAAACTTTGAGTTACATCTGGTGTTTTGCATAGCTTTTTCATATAATTCTTTTCTTTGATTAAAACCTTTATTATTTTTCAAAAATTTTTTTCTTAGCTTCTGGAGTCAATTCTCTATTATATGGGTTATCTCCTATACTAGAATGTATTTCAACTCCAAATTGAGTTATTACATCAGATTGTAAGACTAATTCTGTCCATTCTTTATCAGCATAGAAATTATATCCATTGTAAAGAGAACCTCTACCCTTATCATAAAAAAATTGCATTATTATATTTCACTTTTATAAGATAATTTATTTCTTTTTTTCATTTTTTTCTATCATAGACAACAGCTTTATTATTTTTCAATTAATTCAGAAAAAAATAATTCCTAAAAATATTCAAATTTTCTCATCTTTATATGATATTTTTGTTCTTGATATCATCTATTTTATCTACTCTACGTCTATTGTAAAGTTCAAGTAAATCATTTTTACTTACTAAAAATGTCAAAAATCTTTTTCCTTTATAAGTTACAATTTCTTTTTTTATTATCTGGCAAAGTATAATTTAAAAATATCTCTTTCTCTAACGTTTGAGTTAACTCAACGTATCTTTTTCTTTTTAGTTTCATAAGTTCCTTTTACTACTGTTTCAGCAATACCTTGAACTGCAATAATTAAAAAAATAATATAGCTAATAGTTTTTTTCATAATATGAGTCTCTCCTTATATACTAAATTTTCTCCATTTTTTTCAAATCCACCTTTTTTTACAATTAGAGTTGTAAAATATGGAATATCATCTTCTGTTAAATCTTTTTATGTCATAATAAACTTTTTTTGACTTTCTTTTCCACAATCTGAAACCATAATAATTTTTATCTATATTTCCTGTTTTTATTAATGCTTGTTTTAAGTTTTCAAAGTTTCTACTAACTTTCATAAAAAAACTATATTATCATTATTTTCTAATTCAAATTCAATATTAGTTTTTTTGTTAAGTGATACAACTTTTTAAAGTTTCATCTCCTATCATAAGTGGGAAAATTAAATCTTGAAGCCATATCAACGAATGATGAAACTCCTGGAACTGTTTCAACAAGATATTTTTTTCAGGAAGATGTTCCAAAAATATAGACATAAGTACTGTATGTCATAGTATCTCCAATAGTTAAGAAACCAACATTCTTTTCCTTCGTCTAAAAGTTTTTTTGAACTATCTTTAGCATTTTTCTTTTTCTTGCATTTTTCTCTATCCTCAAGAGATTTTAAGCATAGGAAATTCAACAAAAAACCTTTTTCCACATCTTCTTTCATATATTGTTTTGCTATTTCATAAGCGACACTACCATCATCTTTTTTAGCCTCTGGTAATATTACTACATCTAATTTTTTTAAGGTGTTTATTGCCTTTATAGTGATTTCTTCAGGATCACCAACTCCAACACCTATACCATAAAATTTGTTGTTCATTATCTCTCCTTTTAAAAAAATTTTTTTATGCACGTTTTTCTATAACTATCGACCTTCTTAAGAAATGCTGTCTTTTTTTGGGTCTGCTTCTTTTTATACTAAGTAAATAAGATATTGCTGTTTTCACTTCTTTTTCTATTGTAGATGATACATCAATTTTTTTAATAAGCATCCTTTCATAAAAAAATACCTGTTGTAATTGCATAAAAAGTTCTTATCATATTCATTATAAGTGTATTCATAAGATTTAAATTTTGAACTTCTATAATTTGGGATATGATATTCTTTCTTATTTTCTATTTTACTAATTATATTTTTCAAATACTGCTATTACATCTGGAATATCAGCTTCCACTTTTTTTATATATCATCTTTAGAAATATCAAGATAATAAGCTTTTTATATTTAAATAGCTACCTGGTTGAAAAAAATATAGTCTGAATAATAGGATGATTATCACTTTCCACATCAAGTTCAATCTCTTTGGAAGTTGTATCCCATTTGTCTGGTAATTCTATTGTCCATTTATCAGCTATAAAAAAATTTTTTTTTCTCAGGAATTAAAAAAATCCAAGTAGTTTAAAAATAAGTAATATGATTTGCATATTTTAATTGTCCTCCATTTTTTTAGGAATAAAATTTATTTCTATTTTCTCAATACTATAAATATATTTTATTGCATTTTTCAACTTCTTCCTTTGAAGCAGAATACAAATTAATAACTAATAAATACCCTGTAATCATAATTCCACAAGAAATATTATAAACTTTTTCATTATTTTTCATAATACTCAGATTCAAAAACATTCAACTTTAAAGTCTTCTATTTTAAACTCATTTAAATTTAATTTTTTTTTCTTCTACTTTTTGTATTATTTCCTAGTTCTATCTTTTTTTAATACTTTCATTAAAAAAATTTCAGATAAGACATCAACTGGTGCAAGTACTTTTCCAATCATTTTCTATATTCCTAAAAAAATGAAAGGATATTACTCTAATAGTTAAATCACTATCAGTAGGATAATATATATGATATCCATCAACATTATCTCTTTCTTCTTTTCCAATTTTTCAGGTAATTTTATATTCCAACCATTATCAATATTAAATATTTTCATTTTACTACCTCTTATTTTTCAGGAATAAAAATCCATAAACTTTTATTTTTTTATAAATTTAAGGAATATAATCCCAAAACTTTTTTTATTTTTTTATATTTTTAGGAATATAATCCATAAAATATTAAATATAATTTTAAAAAAATCTAATGAGTTTTACTTATTTCTTTTGATAACCTTAATTATACAAATAGGGTTTTTCACCAAACATCATAGTATAAGGGTCCCAACTCTTTTTTTGCTCTACCAACAGTAACTGTTATAACTTCGATATCTTTAAAACCTTTTTTTCTTTTTTTAGTATTTCTAAAGATTTAGATTGAGTTTCAAGAGTAATACAATTGATAACTAGTATGGCTTCATCTTTTGCATAAGTTAAAAAGTGATTTATAATTTCTTCCAATCCACCAGTTGAACCACCGATAAACATTCTGTCATAAGCAATATTTGGAATGGCATCAGGTGCTTTACCATGAATTAATTCAAAAGTTATCAAGATTAAATTTTTTTCAGCATTTAATTTTTATAGTATCTAAACCTTTTTTTCTTCCTTTTTCTATTGCATAGACTTTTTCCTTGTGGCATATAAGTTGCTGCTTCTATTCCTATTGTTCCAGTTCCTGCTCCAACATCTATTAAAAATTGAATTTGGTTTTTAACATAAGTTTAGCAATAGAAATTGCTCTTATTTCTTGTTTTGTCATAGGTAACTCAGTTTGAGTAAACTCTTTATCATATATGTGCATATTTATCCTTTCTTTATTAAAAAAACTATTTACTTTTCTACACCTACTAATTTATTTTCTAAAAAAATAAATTAAGATTATTTTCTATCGCTGCAAAAAGTCTTTCTAAACTTTTTTTGTGATTTCCAAGCCAAGTGAGGTGTCACTGTAAAATTATCTAGTTCAAGTAATTTACAATCATTTTTAGGAGGCTCTGTTGTCATAACATCAGTTGCAGCTGAGGCAATTATATTATTCTTCAAAGCATAGTATAGATCTTCTTCATTTATTATAGGGTACTCTTCCTAGATTTAAAAATTATTGCTGATTTTCTTCATTTTTTTCATTCTATCCAAATTTATTAAATCTTTTGTTAAATCAGTCAATGGTGCATGAATAGAGAATATATCACATTTTTTTCTAAAGACTTCATCTAAATCATATCTATTATCTGAATTATCTATGTATTCTCTTCCAGGAATTTTTAGCAACCATAACTTTCATTCCAAAAACTTTTAGCATATTCTGCTACTTTTTTTGTCCAATATTTCCATAACCTAAGATACCTAAAAATTTTATCTTCAGTATCTACATGATAGTAGTTATCCATATTGATAGAAAGTTCATTCCATTTATTTTCTTTTTACTTTTTTTGACTTAATTTTTTTCTACCTTAGTTAATTCATTTAATAGAAAGTGTCATAGTCAATTGAGATACTGAATTAGTTGAATAGCCAGCAACATTGGCAATAGATACTCCATGTTCTTTTGGCAGCAACTCAAGTCTATATGATTAAAAGCCTGTTCCAGTTAATAGAACTAATTTTTAAATTAGGTGCTTTTTCAAATTCTTTTTTTACCTAGTCTAATTCTATTTAGAATAACAACATCATAATCTTTTTAAGTAACTAGCAACATCATCGTCATTTGTAAGATTAAACTCTGTATATTCTCCATATTTTTGAAAATATCTCTTTTTAATTCAAAAAGGACCTACTGTGTTTCTATCCAAAAAAATACTATTTTTTTAGCTTATTTTCCATAGTTCTCTCCTTTCTTTAAAGACTAAAAACATTCATATCAAATTTTTCTATTTAATTTTTTTCATAATCCTCAATTTCTAAAAATAGTTATTTTTTTCATTATCATAGGATAAAGTTCTCTCCAACTATAACAGTTAAATTTCTAAGACCATTGTTATATAGATTTTTTTAGAAACTTCATAAGGGTTTTTGTATATCATCTGTAAGTAAAGACTAAACCTGCAATATCTTCATCATTTATATTTTTAACATAGTCAAATTCTCTACCATGCACACTTGCTAATCTAAAATTTTGCCAATTTTCACCTAATTTTGAAAAATAGGTATTGATAAGATGAGATATTAGGAATGATATTTAAAATATCTTTAGATAAATTCTTTTGATAGATAAGGAACTAAACTATAGTAACCTGTATCTCCTGAAACTATAATAGTTATTTTTTTCTTTCTATATTTTTCTTTTTAAATAAGTGATAAGCTCAGCTAATTTTCCCTAAAAGTATATATTTCCTGTTTCTCAGAAATAATAGTTTTTAAATCTGAGAGTTGTCTTGTACTACCAACTATAATTTCTGCTTCTTTTATACATTCAATTCCAGCAGTAGAAAGATATTTTTATATTTCCAGAGTCCTAAACCAACCACGTTTATTTTATTTGATTGCACCACATTCACCAACCATTCTTTTGATAGTTATCACTTTCTCCAATAGTCTCTCCTTTGAATGAGAATATTGCAGCCGATACCTCTATATCGGCTCTTGCATATTCTTGCATTTTAAAAGGCAACTCTATTTGCAATTAAATGATAAATTTCATTATTTTCAATATAGTCACAGGCCTCTTCAATAGTATTTGAAAAATAAAAATTTTTTTCTGATTATCTCAGGTTTTTTTCATCAACAAGGAAAGCACAAGAGGCCATAGTTTCCATTCTACCATCTGCCACCCTACTATGAGTGTTAAAAAAATACCACCTGCAACTTTAATTGCTTTTTGCAATATGTCCTAACATTATTATTTTTTTAAAACTCTAACTTCACAGCAGATTCTATCATGAAACCCAACAAAGTTACTTATAATAATCATCTGCTCAGTATCTAGTCCAATTTTTTTGGCAATGTCTTTCTCCATAGTTACCAAAGGCAAAAGATAACCCAATCTCTGTTTTTATCTTCTCTCAGAACTCTAAGTTTCAGCAAACATAGATTTTTTTAAAGGCATCTTCACTCATAGCCTTTAACTATACCTGTTGTACCTAGAACAGATATTCCACCTATAACTCCCATTTTAGGATTATATGTCTTTAATGCCTTTGGCTCTACCCTCAGGAATATAGATTGTTATTATCGCCTTTTTCATCACTGCCACTTAAAAATTTCATTTACAACAGTTGTTATCATCTTTTTGTGACCATGGGATTGATAGCTGATTTTTCCAATAGCTATTTGAAGTCCTTTTTTTGTTACAAGTCCAACTCCTCTACCACCAATAATTACACAGTTATCATAATAGGCTCCTCTGTCAACTTTTTGGAAGTTCTTTTTACTAATTGTACTTTTTGCACAAATACTTATTCCATCAGTAACATCAGGGTCATCACCTGCATATTTTTGTATAGCACAACTTGCAAAATTATTTCTAACTCTTAATTTTTGCACGGGTATTTTTTTAAATTTATGTGATTTAATGTTGTTACCTCAACTTCACTTGCTTTTTTTACCATAAACTAGTGCTTCCAAAGCCACTTTTACAGCAGCTGTTGCACAAGTTCCTGTTGTATAACCATTTTTTTAATTCTTTTTCTTCCATTTTCAATCTCTCTCTATTATTTTTTTCTTTTTCATATTAGGTCTAAATGAAGTTTTTAAATCAAAACCTTTACTCAGTATTTTTATTTTTCATTTGAAACTTCAGGGGAAATTTCTTTTTCACTTCTCTTATTAGATAAAAAAATTCAACTAGACTTTTGCCAGACAAAAATCTGCATCAATATATACTCCTATTTTAGATAAGTTTGGATTATAAGTAAATTTATAAGTATAAAGATATCTACTACTTTTAGATGTACCAATAAGCTCTATTAAAAAGCATAGGTTCATTTAAAAATAATATCATCTTTATCTATGTCAGAAGTAATTAATTTTTTTCTATTATAAAGATAATAAATAGTCCCAATCACTTCCAAATTTACTGAAAAATACTAAACTTCTTTTCCCATCTTTTAAAAAGTAATTTCTTTTTTTATATTGAAAGTCATTTCAACTTTTCTCAAATCATTTTCATTTTTTTATATCAAAATGAGTATATACACCATTTTTCAGTAGAAAAATAGATGTATTAACTTTTTCTCCAATAAAAAAAGTATTTTTATGAATATTTTTTTCATCTATAGGGTTTTATGTCATCTTTTAAATTTTTTTATTAAAAATCATCTTCTGATATTCTATAATCTATATTTATATTACTTATATATCCCAATCAAAACTTGAAAAATATTCACAATAAGTTTTTCTAGTATAAACTAATTTTTCATCTACTCCATATTTTGCAACTTTATAATCATAAAAAAATCTTTAAATTTACTAATTATCTTCATATATCCCCCTTATGCTTTCTTCTTCATATTAGGTCTAAATGAAGTCTTTTAAATCAAAAACCTTTACTTAAAATTTTATTTTCATTAGAAACTTCAGGAGAAATTTCTTTTTCACTTCTCTTATTAGATAAAAATTCAACTAGACTTTGCCAGATAAAAATCTTCATCAATGTATACTCCCATCTGTGATAAATTTGGGTTGTAAGTAAATTTATATAGAGGAGGTAAATATTGTCTCCTAGACGTCCCATCATTATATTCACCAATATACTCTATTAAAAAGATTGGTGCATTTAAAAATAATATCGTCTGAAGGGATATCAGTATTAACACGTATTAATCTGTTTCTATCATAAGAAAAATAAATTAGGTAAAGAAGTGGAAATGCCGAAAAAGATATCGAATTTCTTATCATCATTAAAAAAATTATTGTTTTTGATTCTACACAACCATAAGGTCTTTTCTATATCTTTTCGATTTTTTATATCCAAATGAGTATATACTCCCATTTTCAGTAAAAAAATAAGTGTATTACTTTTTCTCCAATAACAAGAATTTTATGGTACTTAGCAATTTCAGAATACTCAACATTTTTTTCTTTAAATTTTTTTATTAAACTCTTCTTCTGAAAATCTATATTCTTTTCTTAGATGACTATAGAAATTAAGAAAAATATTCACAATAAGTTTTTCTGGTATAAACTAATTTTCTCATCCATTCCATATTTTGCAACTTTATAATCATAAAAAAATCTTTAAATTTACTAATTATCTTCATATATCCCCCTTATGCTTCTTCTTCATATTAGGTCTAAATGAAGTCTTTAAATCAAAAACCTTTACTTAATATTTTATTTTCATTAGAAACTTCAGGAGAAATTTCTTTTTTTCACTTCTCTTATTAGATAAAAATTCAACTAGACTTTGCCAGATAAAATCTTCATCAATGTATACTCCCATCTGTGATAAAGTTTGGGTTATAAGTCATTTTTATAAACTGATGTAGATCTTCTGATTATCGTAGTCTGTAACATTTTCTAAAAATTCTATTAAAAACTATAGGTTCATTAAAAAAAGTTATTTTCTTCATCTATATCGAAAAAATCTTTTTATTTTTTTATAAAAAAATTATAAAAAGTTTTTCTATTCATTTTTAACAAATCATATAAATCTATATTAATAAATGAATTAACAAAAATAGTATTTCCATCTAAAAAAGTTATTTCAGAATCTTTTCATATAATAAGAAAAAGTTCTTTACTCTTACATTAGAGTTTTTTTAGATTTTAATAGCTCTATATCTTTTAAATCGAATTGTGTATATAATTTTTCTTCAGTTTTTAAATATAAGAACAATTTTTATCTCCACAAAAAAGAATTTTTGTTATTATAATCTGGATTTGTGTTTTTATTTATAGAAAATAATCTAGGAGAATTTCTAAAAATTTTTTTAGTAACTCTATTGTAAACTAATTTTTCATCTACTCCATATTTTTGCAACTTTATAATCATAAAAAAATCTTTGAAATTTACTAATTATCTTCATATATCCCCCTTATGTTTCTTCTTCATATTAGGTCTAAATGAAGTCTTTTAAATCAAAACCTTTACTCAGTATTTTTATTTTTCATTAGAAACTTCAGGGAAATTTCTTTTCTCACTTCTCTTATTAGATAAAAAAATTCAACTAGACTTTGCCAGATAAAAATCTTCATCAATGTATACTCCCATTTGTGATAAAATTTGGGTTGTAAGTAAATTTATACAGAGGACAGTGATATTTCTAAATTTCTTTATTATAAGACTTTACCAAAAATATTCAATTAAAAATCATAGGTTCATTAAAAATAATATCACTTTTTATCTATTCTCATAGAAGGAAACAATTTTTTTCTATCATAAGAAAATAGTTTATGCCATCCAAAATCTGTAGTAATCTCAAAATTTCTTCCCATCATTAAAAAGTAATTTCTTTTTGAACAGTAACTTTGATATGTTCCTTTTTTGATCATCAAGTTTTTTTATGCATCAAAATGAGTATATACACCATTTTCAGTGAAAAAAATAAATGTATTAATTTTTCTCCAAGAATAAGTATTTTATGAAATATTAATTCTCTTAAAATATTCAAAGTTCTCTTTTAAATTTTTTTATTAAAATTTTCTTCTGAAATTCTATCATCTGAAGTTGTATAAACTATCTATAACAAAGACTTTCGAAAAGTATTCACAATAAGTTTTTTTCTAGTATAAACTAATTTTTTTCATCTACTCCATACTTTTGCAACTTTTATAATCATAAAAAAATCTCTAAATTTACTAATTATCTTCATATATCCCCCTTATGCTTTCTTTCTTTCATATTAGGTCTAAATGAAGTCTTTAAATCAAAAACCTTTACTTAGTATTTTATTTATCATTTGGAAACTTCAGGGGAAATTTCTTTTCTCACTTCTCTTTATTAGATAAAAAAATTCAACTAGACTTTTGCCAGATAAAATCTTCATCAATGTATACTCCCATTTGTGATAAAATTTGGGTTGTAAGTAAATTTATACAGAGAAAGATGATATTTCTAAATTTTTCTATAAAGATTTTCACCAAAATCATTCAATTAAAATCATTGGTTCATTAAAAAAAGTAATATCACTTTTTGATCTATTCTCATAGAAGTAAAAAAATCTTTTTCTATCATAAGAAAAATAGTTTATCCCATACATATCTAAAAATCTATGTAATCTCAAAACTTTTCTTTCATCATTAAAAAGTAATTTCTTTCTTCATTGTAATAGTAACTAATAGCCATATGTTTTCCTTTTGATATCATCAGGATTTTCTTTATGCATCAAAATGAGTATATACACCATTTTCAGTGAAAAAATAAATGTATTAATTTTCTCCAAGAATAAGTATTTTATGAAAATTAATTTCTTTTAAAAATATTCAAAGTTCTCTTTTTAAATTTTTATTAAAAATTTTCTTCTGAAATTCTATCATCTGAAGCTTGTATAAACATCTATATAAAACTTTCAGAATATTCACAATAAGTTTTTTTCTAGTATAAACTAATTTTTTTCATCTACACCATATTTTTGCAACTTTATAGTCATAAAAAAATCTTTAAATTTACTAATTATCTTCATATATCCCCCTTATGCTTCTTCTTCATATTAGGTCTAAATGAAGTCTTTAAATCAAAAACCTTTACTTAGTATTTTATTTTTCATTAGAAACTTCAGGGAAATTTCTTTTCTCACTTCTCTTATTAGATAAAAAAATTCAACTAGACTTTTGCCAGACAAAAATCTTCATCAAAATATATTCCCTATCTGTGATAAATTTAGGATTATAGAGTAAATTTATATACTGAATTATCGTATCTTGCAAATTTTTCTATCAATACCACCAATATATTCTACTAAAATTATTGGCTCATTAAAAAGAACTTTCCTCTTTTTGAGATATTTAGATATGATAGAAATCTTTTTCTATCATAATTAAAAAAATCATTCCATAATTCTTCAAAAGCTATATGAATCTCAATTTTTTCCATCATTAAAAAGTAATTTCTTTTTGTACCATCATAAATAAGCCCAGTATTTGTATATAGTTTCTCCACCTATATCTTTTAGGGATTTTTGATATCAAAATGAGTATATACACCATCTTCTGTAAAAAAATAAATGTACTATTTTTTTCTCCAACAATAAGTATCTTGTTGTGATTAGTTTTATTAAAGAATTTTAATATGTTCTTTTAAAATATTATCAAAAATCTTCTACTGAAACTTTTTTTCAGGAACATTTTTTTATGTAGATTTAGGTATTGAAATCTGATCTTATAGTAGTCACAACAAGTTTTTTTCTATTGTAAATTAATTTTTTTCATCTACTCCATATTTTGTTACTTTATAATCATAAAAAAATCTTTAAATTTACTAATTATTTTCATTTTTCTCCTTTAATTTATAGGAGTTTATGCGTGAAAAACCTTCTCTTTTTATATATTTGGTAGATAATTCCATGAAGTATAGCAACACCTATTGTGCTTCCTCCTTTTCTACCATTTATTGTGATATATGGAATACCTAGTTTTTTTAAATTCTTCTTTTTGATTCTGCTGCTCCAACAAAACCAACAGGAACTCCTATAACTAAGGCAGGGTTTTTTTCTATCTCACCATTTTTCTATCATTTCTTTTTAATTGATATAGTGCAGTAGGTGCATTTCCTAAAATAAATATTTTTGTTTCAGGGTCTTTTTCCTGCTTTTTCTCATTCCAACTATAGAACGAGTAAGTCCTTCTTTTTTTAGCTTCTTCAATTACTTCTTTATCAGAAACTAAACAATAAGCAGAACAGTTATATTTAGATAAGGCAGGTTTACTAAGTCCATTCACTATCATATTTGTATCACAATAAATTTTTGCAACCTTTTTTTCTAAGGCTTTTAATCCACTTTCTATAGCATTATTTTTGAAATTCTATTAAATCAGCATATTCAAAAATCAGCTGAAGTATGGATTATTCTTTTTAACTATAGGCATTTCGCTTTCAGAGAATTTTTTTCGCTTTATCTCCTAATTCTTCTTCAATAATTTCAAAAACTTCTTTTTTTCTATATCTCCCGGTACTTTTTATATAACTCATCGTCATCACTCCATTTCATTCTTTTTTTATTATTTTTATATATTTTCTTGCTTTGTATTCTCCAACAGCCACTAAAAGATTTTCTTTGACTAAACTATTTAAAAAAATCTTCTTTGCTGTAGCTTCTGAGATACCTAACAAGCTTTTGTGCCTCTTTATTGCCGATAGAATCATTTCTGATCTAAATATTTTCATAAGTAATTTTACTCTTTCTTTATTTTTTTATCAGTCATTTTATCAATCACTTTATCAGTCATTTTTTTGTTTTTCAACTAATTCTATTAAAGTTTCATTAAAAATAGCTCCTCTAATAATTTGTAACTTCCAAAAAAAGTGTATATGTGGGTAGCCAGCATACATATTTTTTTCATGGAATATACATTCCCAATTTCTTCCATCTTTTTTTAACAGCTTTAAATTCTCTTGTATCTTCTAATACAGTTTTTTTAATTTTTGAGTAGTGAAACTCATGTCCTTTAGCAACTTCAATATCATTTTTTTATCTCTTATAGATATGTAACCAAATCTTGAGATATCCAATCTATTATTCATAACTACAGTGCAAGGAACAAGTCCCACACATTTGATGAAGAGTTTCATCTTTTTGTTCTATGGCATGGCTCAAATACATAAAAACCACCACATTCAGCTAGAATATTTTTTTCCTTGTTCATAAATTTTCTCTAATTGATTGTATCATTTCTTTATTGTTTGATAATTCTTCTGCAAAGTTTTTCAGGGATAACCACCACCCTAAATATATTGCATCACAATCAGGAACTTTTTATCTTTTATAGGTGAGAAATATGTCATCCTAAATCCCATATACTCTAAAAAAATTCTATATTGTCATTATAGTAGAATGAAAAAAAGCTCTATCTCTTGCTATAGCAATAACTTTTTCCCTTATGTTTATCTTTTTAAAAGCAGATAAATATAAAGGATATTCAACTTTCATCTTTATCAACATTTCATTGTTCTAGTTTCTTCAGTTGCAATTTTTTTCTAAAGCTTCTAAATCTATATTTTTTTAAAAACAAGATTTTTTTAGTATAAATAATTTATCTCTTAAAGTCTTCCACTTCATCAGCTTGTAAAAGTCCTAAATGTCTACTTGAAATATTTAAGGCTTCATTTTTTTCTATGAAAACCTAGGCACTTAACAGAAGTGTATTTTCTCAATAGCTTCTTTAAATATAGCATAAGTTTTTTTCACTTGAAACCTTATTTATTATAACACCTGCTATATTAACTCTAGGGGTCAAGCATCTTATATCCTAAAATTTGTGCTGCTAATACTCGTACTTTTTCCCTACACCATCTACAACTAAAATAACAGGTATACCTAAGAATCTTGCAACATGTGCTGAGCTATTGTTATCTAAGGAATTATCTATACCATCATATAGCCCCATAACACCTTCAACTATTGATATGTCCTTTATGGTGCTTTATAGAAACTATATCTTAGCCCTTGTTCTCCCATCATATATAGATCTAAAGTTATAACTTTTTATTATTTGTGATAAATTCGTGGAAACCTGGATCTATATAATCAGGTCCAACTTTAAATGGTGATACATTGGCAAAGGCTGACATCAAAGCCATAGATATAGTTGTCTTTCCAATACCACTACTAACACCAGCAAGCATAAATGCTTTCATTTTTTTCCCTCCTTCTAACTGTTTTTCGATAATTATTTTATCCCCTATACTCCATAATATCTGCTAAAGCTTCCAATACTTTTATATTTGATTCTCTATCTTTTTATTGCAAGTCTGACAAAGTGATAGTCTAAAAAAATTTAAAATTTGAAGCATCTCTTATCAGTATATTTTTTTCTATCATTTTATCTCTTAAACTTGCTGAACTGATATTCTGTATTTTTTTAATAAAAATGAAATTACATTCTGTCTTATATGCTTTTTAGATATTGAAATTCACTTAATTCTTTATACATAAATTTCTTTTCTTCTAAGATCCACTTTTTCAGATTTTTTTCAATATATTCTTTATCATCAAGCATAACAAGACCTGCAAGATTTGCAAAAAGTATTCACAGTCCAAGGTTCTTTTTTTCATCCCACATCTTATTTAAAAATCTCATCATCGAAGCCTATTCCATAACCTAGTCTAAGTCCAGGTATGGCGAAAAACTTTGTGAAAAGCTCTCATAATAAAAAAATATTTTTTTATTCTTAAATAAAGAAACTGTTTTTTTCTTGCCAATTTTCTATAAATTCTATAAAGGCTTCATCTACAAAAAAATTTTTAGTGTTTTTATTTTTCACAAACTTCTACTACTTTCCTTTATATCTTCCAACTTTGATAAATTGCCCTGTTGGATTATTTGGATTACAGAATAATAATAAATCATAGTTATTAGTTTCAATTTCTTTTTTTAAATTCTCAATATTAGGATAAAAAAATTATCACTTTCTTTTTAATTCAAAAATAATTTATCTCTGCTGAAACAGATTTTCAAAAGCTCTTTCATACTCAGCAAAAGCAAGGTGCAAGTATTAAAAACTTTTTTGGGTTTTAAAGCCTTAAGATACAAAAAAATAAGATTTCTGTAGCTCCATTTCCAACAATGATATTATTTCAAATCTAATGAATTAAATTCTGCTATTTTTTTCTTAAATCAATATAATAAGGATCAGGATAATTTACTAACTTTATCAAAACTCTCTTTTTGCTATATTTATAAATTTTTTTGAGGTACTCCTAATGGGTTTATATTTAGAACTATAATCTAAAGATATCGTTTTTACCTTCTCTTTGAAATTTATAAATATTTCCTCCATGTAAATCTTTCATAAATACTCCAAATTTGTTAAAAATTTTAATAGTCCATTTTTCATCAAATTGAAAAATCTGGTCCCCATACTACTTCCCAAAGATAATTGTCCAAATCAGAAAAAAATATGCATGATAGCCTCCCCAAAAAAACATTTTTGAGGTTCTTTAATAATTTTTTTCCTCCTGCATCTTTTAACTAATTCAATAACTTTATCAACATCTTCTTTTTTTCTCAACATTATATGCTAAGGTAAATCCACTAAAAACCACTTCCAATTTTAAGACTGTTCTCATCTATATCTTTTATTAATAAATCCAATGGATATAATTCAAACTTTGTCCCTGGGGTATCAAAAGAAACAAACTGGCGGATTATTTTTCTTTTGCAATTTGTTTTATATCCCAGACCATCTCTATAAAAATTTTTATTGCTTTCTCCATATTTTTTTACACCTAGACAAATACAAGTAATTTTATTCATTTTTTTACCTCCAATAATACTAACTAGTATAAATGATGTAGTTGTTATAAAAAAATACAAACATATAAGATATTTAATGCTTTTTTTATATCTCCAATTTTTATTTACTCATTACCTCTTAATTATACAAAATTCATACTAAATTAGTCAACTTTTTTTATTTTTAATTTGAATATTAAAAATTTTATTTTTAAAAATCTATCTTATAAAAAAACTAAATAAACTATAGAAATAATTATATATAGTAGACACTTACTTAGTCAACTTTTTATTTCTGATAGAAAAAGAAAAAAATTTTCATCTAAAAAAACAATCTTTGCTCTTTTATTATTTTATAGAATGTATTATAATATAGAAGTAGCAATAAAATGACCATTCGGTCATATGGATGGAGGGATAGAATGAAAATAAGAAGTAGTCTAATTTTTTTGTGTCACTTATCTTATTAGTATCTTGTTCTAAAGTAAATATTGAGAATGAAAAATAATGATATGATAAGTAGATTAAGAGAAAAAAAGAAAGTACAGAAAAAAACTTAGAATAGAAAAAAAGAAGGGAATGATAGATTTAGAGGAAGCTGTAGATTTAGCTTTTGAAAAAAATAATACTCAGATAAAAATTAAAAAGAAATAGAAAGTCAAATAGCTAAAATTGATAAGAATATTTCTTTTTGGAAATTTTTTTGCCAAGAATTTCAGCTATGTATTCAATCTCTGAATTAGATAGATACATGAGTGCAACTATTCCAGCTCCTGATGTAACAATAGGAGTTTTAGGTGGAATAACTTTACCTTCACTTCCTGTTACTCTTACAAGTAGAATGGTGGATAAAGATTTTTACAAATTATGCCTTAAGTGCACAGCTTCCAATTTTTGTTCCAGCTACTTGGTTTCTCTATTCAGCAAGAGAAAAAGGGAGAAAAACATCAGTCTTTATACAGAAAAATTTAACAAAAAAAGATGATAAAATTAAAAAGTTATAAGTGAATATTATTATACTTTGGCACTAACAAGTGAAAAAAATGTTTTAGAAAAAGAATATGCCTATGCACAAAAAAATTAAATAAAAAAATGCAAAATTAGCTTTAAAAAAACAGGTAGTATTTTTAAAATGGCAAGAAGAAGAAACAGAACTTTTGGTTAAACAAAAAAAGAAAAATGCTCTTAAGAATAATGAAAGAGATTTAAAAAAATAGCAAAGATGAATTTAATGAATGATATTGGTTTTAGATCCATATGCTGAATTTAGATTAGTTATTCCTGAAGACACTGTTTACAAATTACCTCCTCTTGAAGATGTAGTTTATGATGCTCTTGTCAATAGTGAAGTTATAAAAAAATCAATCATAATTTAGTGGCAATTAGTAAAGATAAGATAAAAAAATTGCAATGAGTAGATTTTTACCACAAATTAGTTTAGATGCTGGACTTGTAGGAACAAGTATAAGTTATCTTAATCCTCAAAATATTCTTTTTTTGGGAGCTATTACAGGTTTCTTATCACTATTTAATGGTTTTAAAGATGTAAATGAATATAAAAAAAGCTAAGTTACAATCTGAAGCAGCATATATTCAAAGAGAAGATGCAATAATGAATACTATTATATCAGCAGTAAATTCATATAATAATGTTCAGAAAAAGTATAGAGGATAAAGAGTTGGCAGACTTAAATTATAATGTAGCTAAAAAGAAATTTAAACAAAAAGGAACTAGAAGTTGAAGTTGGAAGTGCTACAGATACTGACTTATTAAAAAGCAATGTCTGAACTAGAAAAAAAGCAGAAAGTATAAAACTAAAAAAACAGAGTATAAATATAGTGTTTCAATAGAAACATTAAAAATGTTAATTGAAAAGTAGGGGTTTGTTATGAAAAAAAGTATATATTAGTTTTTTTTATTAATTTTTTTCTTTTTACAGCTTGTAAAAAGGAAGCAAAAAGAAGAAATGATAAGAGCAGTAAAAAAATTCAAGAAATAAATTCAATGCAAGATGAAAATTTCAATATTGAATTTCCTGCACAAATTTCTCCTAGTCAGAAAAACAGTTTTTAGCATTTAAATATGCAGGAAAAAAATAAAAAAAGTATAAATTTTTGAAAGTGGAGATTTTTGTAAAAAAGGGGACAAGTAATTGCTATAATTGACGATACAGATTACAAAGTTAATTTAGATGCATTCTCTAAAAAAATATGAAGCTGCAAAAGCTGTAGCACAAAAATGCTGAACAACAATTTGCTAGGGCAGAAACATTATATAAGGGGGATGCTTTAGCTAAAAAAAGATTATGATAATGCACTTATGCAAAAGAAATGTGGCTATTTCAACTTTTTAAAGAGGCTAGTGCAGGACTTCAAAATGCTAGAAATACTTTGAATGATACAAAAAAATAGTAGCTCCTTATGATGGATACATAGATAAAAAAAGTCGTTGATGTAGGGAACTGTTGTCCCAGAAGGAGGTCCTGTTGTATCTTTTTATTTCAAATGAAATAACTGATATTTCTGTAAATGCTTCAGTAAGGGATATAGAGTATATTAAAAAAATGCTGAAAATATTAGCTTTTAAGGATAGTACATCAGACAAGATATATAGTCTAAAAAAATAAAAAAAGTATTGCTCAAAAATCCTGATTCTATCAATTTAACTTATCCTGTGGTATTTACTTTTTTTCAGAACTTAGTGAAAACGATAAGTTCTTATCAGGACAAACAGGAACTGTAACTATAGTTGTTAAAAAAATAAAGGAAAAGAAGAAATTTTAATTCCTATAAATGCCGTTTTTTTGAAGATAAAGGGTTCAAATGTATATTTATTTAAAGATGGAAAAAGCTGTTAAGACTCCCAATAGAACTTGGTGAATTGAGAGAAACAGATAAAATAAGTGTAGTAAAAGGATTAAAAAAACAGGAGATAAAGTAATAGTTGCAGGTGTAAGTAAGTTAGCAGATGGAGATAAAGTAAAAACTTTTTGGGGAGGCAATAAATGAAAATTATAGAATATTCTATAAAAAAATAGAATAGTTGTACTCTTTTGCAACACTAGTTTTGACTCTTGCAGGAGTTATTTCATATTTTTCGTTTAGGAAAAACTTGAAGATCCTGAATTTAAGGTTAAAGAAGCGATTGTTGTTACTCTATATCCTGGTGCTTCTCCTGAAAGTGTTGAGCAAGAGGTTACAGATAAGATAGAAATGGCATTGAGAAAAAAATACCCAATGCAGATGTTGATAGTGTGTCAAAGGCTAGTTATTCAGAAGTACATATAAAGATAGATGAAAGCACTCCAAGTGATAAAGTCGATCAAGAATGGGATGTGGTTAGAAAAAAAGATAAATGATGTAAAAAACTAGTCTACCTTTAGGAGCTTTTACCACCAGTAGTTCTTGATGACTATGGAGATGTCTATGGAATGTTTTTTTGCAATAACAAGTGAAGGCTTCTCTAAAGAAGAACTTTACAATTATGCAAAAGAAATTAGAAAAGAGCTAGAAAAAAACAGATGGAGTAGCAAAGACAACTTTATTTGGAAATAGTGATACAGTTATAGAAGTTTTAGTAGATAGAGATAAAAATAGCAAGTCTTGGTATAAATGAAAAAAATGATAGCTTTAGCATTTACAGGGACAAAATATACCAGCCTATGCTAATTCAGTCTTACATGGAGATAAAAAAATCTTAGATTTGATATTGACCAAAGTTTTGAATCAATAGAGGACATAGAAAATTTAGTTATTTATTCTACTCCAGCAGTATTAAATATTCAGAAAGCCAACAACAGTCTTGTTAAAAGATATTGCTGAAGTCAGAAGAACAGAAGTTAAACCTTATACTACTAAAAAAATGAGATATAATGGTAAAGAATCTATTGGACTTATGTTATCACCTGTTAGTGGAACAAATGTGGTTGAAACAGGAAAAGGAAATAAGTAAAAAAATAGAACTTTTTAAAAGAAGACTTACCTCATGGTATAGAAATAGAAAAAGTATATTATCAACCTGAACTTGTGTCAACAGCAATAAATCAATTTATAATAAATTTAATTGAATCAGTAGTAGTTGTTGTAGGAGTACTTTTTAATCACTATGGGAATAAAAAAAGTGGTTTAATAATAGGAAGTGGACTTATACTGTCAATATTAGGAACTCTAATTGCTATGTTAGGTATGAAGATAGATTTACAAAGAGTTTCTTTTAGGAGCTTTTATAATAGCAATGGGAATGCTTGTTGATAACTCAATAGTTGTGGTTGATGGAGTTTTAGATTCACTTGATAATGGAGATAGTAAATATACAGCTTTTGACTAAACCAACAGCAAAGACAGCTATTCCATTATTGGGTGCAACATTCATAGCAGTAATTGCATTTTTACCTATGTATATGATGCCAACAACAGCTGGAGAATATATAAAAAGTTTATTTCTGGGTAGTAGCTATTTCTTTGGGCTTGAGCTGGATAATATCACTTACACAAACAACAGTATTTTTGTGATATATATTTAAGTGAAAATAATATTAAAGGGTGGAGATAACAAAGGAAAAATTATTTCATAATAAGTTTGTAGTCATACTTGAAAAAAATATTAATCTATAAAAAAACTTTCAATGATTGTTTTTACTTGGAGCATTTTTTTCTTTCACTTTTATTATTTATAAAAAGTTCCATTGTCATTTTTCCCAGATTCAGATAAAAAGGTTTTTGTAATTAATCTTTGGAATCCTGAAGGAACAGATATTGAATATACCAATAAAAATTAATCAAGTAGTTGAAAGTGAAGTTTTAAAAACAAGAAGGAGTAGTATCAGTAACTTCTGCAATAGGAGGCTCTCCATCAAGATATTATATTTCTTCTATTCCTGAACTACCTAATACAGCCTTATCTCAACTGATAATTTCAGTAGAGAAATTAGAAGATATTAATAAGATTGGACAAGATGTAAAAAGACTTTGTAGATAATAATTTTTCCTGATACTCGTGTTGAAATAAGAAAAATATACTAATGGTATTCCTACAAGATATCCTATACAACTTAGAATTGTTGGAGAGGATTCCAAATATATTAAGAGAATATTCTAAGAAATTTGAAAAATATTTTTAAGGAATATTGACGGAGCAGAAAAATATTCAAACAGATTGGAAAGAAAAAAACAATTAGTTATAAAAACCTGAGATTGATAAGGTAAAAGAAAGAGAAAGTCTTGTGACAGCACTAGATATTGCAACTTCATTGAATAGAACTACTAATGGAATAAAAAAATAGGTACATTTAAAGACGGAGAAGAAAAACATACCTGTTCTATTTAAAGAAAAAAATGATGGTAGAGAATTTAACATTAATAATTTAGGTCAAGTTCCTGTATGGGGCTTAGGGACCTAGGAGTATTCCATTTAGAGAATTAATTAAAAAAAGAAAAATCTTGTTTGGGAAAAATCCTATTATAATAAGAAAAAGATGGTTTTAGAGCAATTCAAATACAGGCAGATGTAAAAAAATGGCTATAGAGTTGAAGCTGTTAGAAAAAGAATTCGCTAAAAGCTATAAAAAGAAAGTAAAATAGAACTACCAAAAAGGATATAAATTAGAGTGGAGTGGAGAATTTTACGAACAAGAAAAAAATACAGAAGAAATTATATCCTATATTCCATTACAATTGATAATAATGTTTATGACTTGTGTACTTCTATTTGGAAATTTAAGAGATCCATTTATAATTTTTTTGGAGTTTTACCTCTATCTTTTATAGGTATACTTCCAGGACTTTTTATAACAGGAAGAACATTTGGCTTCATGGCAATTATTGGAACTATAAGTTTAAGTGGTATGATGATAAAAAAGTGGTATTGTTTTTAATAGACCAGATAAGGTATGAAATTTATACTTTAAATAAAGAACCATTTCAAGCTATTATAGATTCAAGTGCAAGTAGAATAAGAGCCGTTATACTTGCAGCAGGGACAACTGTATTAGGTATGATACCATTAATGTTTGATCCATTATTTTCAGATATGGCAATAACAATAGTATTTGGTTTTGACTGTGGCAACATTATTAATTTTATTTGTTGTACCATTGTTATATAGCATATTCTATAAAAATAGATAAACCTAAAGAAAATTAAAAAAATAAAAAAACTGCACTTTTTATCTTTTGTTAAGACAGTGCAGTTTTTTTAAATATACTCAACAATTTTCATTTTTTTTCAAAACTTTTTCTTTATATCAATGACTCTTTGATTAGAGCTACCTCTCCACTTTCAAATTTAAGTCTTTTTAAATTATCCATGTATTTTCCATCTATTAAAAATATCACATTCTTTTTATAAGAGAAAATCTATTTTCATCTTCTAAAATTTCTTCCCAAGTAAAACCACTCCATATCCAAATATCTCTATCAGGAAGATTTTCTTTAAATTTTTTTAATAAATTTTAAAAAGTGGTTTGATATTTTTTTAGGATATGTAGGGTCTCCACCTAAAGAGTGAAAGACCCTTATTGTTTTTACCATATTTTTTTAAAAATATTCTATAATTTCATCTTCTTCTTTTTTTCAGTAAAACTTTCTTTTCCATAAGTTTCTTTCCAAGTTTCCTCATTGAAACAGTTTTTTTACAAGCATGAGTACAACCACTTACAAATAAACTTACTCTTATACCTTTTCCATTAATCATATCTGCATATTTTATTCCTGAATAATTCATTTCTCTAACTGTGTTTTTACTCTATGCATAATTTCCTCTTGTTTACCTTTTGTTAAAAAGGTCTAGCATTAGGCTGAGATAGGTAACCACAGACTCTCCTTATTACACTCATTTCATTACTATCATGATTTCCACATTGTGGACAAGTAAATCCTTCTTTTGTAGCAGTAAATTCTCCTTTATAGCCACAGATATGGCATTTATCTACAGGTTGATTTATTCCCATATAATGAATTCCAACCATCTTAGCATATCTTTAAAAATTTCAGGTATAGCTTCTAAATTTTTTTGTCAATGAATCAGTTTCAATATAGCTTATATGTCCACCTGCTGAATATTTATGTCCCAAAAGCTTCTAGCCTTAATTTTCTCAAAATGGACTCATATTTATTCTTGAAGAAACATGGAAAGAGTTATCGTAGTAACCTTTATCTGTTATTCCTTTTATATCTCCAAATTCTTGTTTATCAACTCTTGCAAATCTATCACATAGAGATTCTGATGGAGTTCCATATAGTGCAAAAACCTAAATTATATTTTTTTGCTTGTATTCAAGAACTTTATCAGCCATATATTTTAATATATTAAAAAGTCTTTTTCATAAACTTCTTCTGATTCAGAAAAAAATCTTTACCATACAATAGTTGAGATACTTCACTAAGTCCAATATATCCTATTGAAACTGTTGAATAACCTCCCCAAATTAAATCTTTGATTGTATCTTTTTGATTTTTTTCAGCAAGTGCTCCAGACATCCAAAGGATAGGAGCCATTTCTGCAACAGTATTTTCTAAATACTTTTGCTCTAAATAGACAGTTATCTTTACAAATTTCTAAAAATTCTATCCAGTTCTTTATAGAAACCTTCTTCATCACCACGATTTTTTTAATAGCTATTCTTGGTAAATTAATAGATGTAGCTCCTATATTAAATCTTCCTGCATATTTTTTTCTTTACCATTTTCATCTTTCCAAGGAGATAAGAAAAGCTCTACATCCCATAGGGATAAACAACAGTTTCATTTTTTTAATTGTTCATCTGTAATAAATAGAATATCAGGATAAATTGATTTTAGTCATACATTCAAAAGGCAAGTTGAGAAATATCCCAGTTAGGATCTTCTTCATTTAAATTTAAACCTTCACACATTGCATAAACTATTTTAGGGAAGATAGCCGTTTCTTTTTTTAGCACCAAAACCTGCCATTCTTGTTTTTTTAAAAACATATTTTTTTGAACAAGTCTTCCTTCCCAAGAAGTCTCAGTTCCTATACCAATAGTTGTAAATGGAGTTTGACCATTTACAGTTGATAGAGAATTGATTTCATATTCCAATCCTTGCATAGCTTGTTTTACAGATTCTTCTGTCATATCAACAGAATATTCATAAGTTTTTAGGATATTTATTTTTTTTATAAATTGATTAGAATATTCTAAATCTTCCTTTTTTTAATTCTTCAATCTCTTCTTCTTTTAAATCATCTATGTATTTAGCACCTCTTAAGAAGTGTTTCTTAAAAAGTTTTCTTTATATATCTAACTAAAGCTCTATCTAAATATGGAATTGAACAACCACCATAGGTATTAGATGAAACAGAAGCTATAATTTGTACTATATGTCCAACTGCAACATCAACTGAATTAGGTTCAAGCATTTTTAGCATTACCTATATTGCATCCACCTCTTAGCATAGTTTCTATATTTACAAGTTCACAGTTAGTTTCTCTAAAAAGTAAATAATCTAAATCATGTAGGTGAATTTCACCTTTTTATATGAGCTAATTTTATATGTTCAGGAACTATTTTTATTTAAATAATAATCTCTTGAAGAAATTCCTGCAAGTAAATCTCTTTGAACAGAAATAGTCTTTTGCATCTTTATTTGCATTTTTCAGATAGTAACTTTTTCATTAGAAGCATCTACAAGTTCACTAATCTGTCTTGTATATTCCTTTTTCTCTATCTCTAATTTCTGCTTTTAAAGTTCTATAGCTTTGATAAGACATAGCAATATCTTTCTCAGAAGAAGCCATTAATTTTTTTAACTACTATATCTTGTATTTCTTCTACTGATAAAAACTTTACTCAGGAAGCTCTTCTACCTGTGTGGCAATTTTTTTCGATGAGCTTCATATTTGGCTCTCTGGAAGCTTGTATAAATGTTTTACTAATCGCATTAATAATTCTATCTTTACTCAAACTCCACTACAGAACCATCTCTTTAATAACTCTCTTCATAACTGCCTCCATCTTTTCAATCATATTAAAATTGTATAATAATTTTTTTATAAATTTTTTTCCATCTTTAATCATTTTATCACTTTTTATAAAAAAATAACAATATATAGTATATATGATTATCAGATACCACTATATATTGTTATTTTGCTCTTATTAATTTATAAAAATTATGTTAATAATAATAGGAAAAAAATAAAGTTTCAATTTTTTTATATCACTAAAATATAAGATAACACAAATAAATAAAAAAAGTCAAACTATAAGTTAAAAAAATGAATTGTTTTAAAACAAATTTTTAATTTAAAAATATAAAAATTCTTGAAATAAAAATAAGATATAGAATAAAAATATATTATGTCTGAGTTAATAAGAGGAGGGAGTAAATGTTAGTGCTGAATAATATTAATAAATCTTTTTAAAAAAATATTGAAAGTTTTAAAAAAATATTAGTTTTACACTTCAAGAAAATAAAATTTTTGCATTTCTTGGTCCTAATGGAGTTGGAAAAAAACAACCTTTAATTAAAAATTATATCAGGTCTAATATCAGCTGATTCAGGGAACTGTTTTATTAGATGATAAAAAAATTTCGATGGATAAAAATCAGCACTATGTTTGATGGGAGTAGAAATCTTTATTGGAATATTTCAGTGAGAGAAAAATTTTTTTATTATTTTCACTGCTTTAAAAGGAAAGGTTTAAAGAAAGAAGTAGATTACTTATTAGAAAAAAATAGAGAAACTTTTTCAAATTGATAATTTGTTAGATAAAAAAATATGGAGAACTTTCTCTAGGTCAGAAACAAATAGTTTGCAGTAATAAATACATTATTAAGTAGTCCTGAGTTAGCTTGTTTTGATGAGCCATCTAATGGACTTGATATCTATTATGAAGAAAAAACTAATTCAAATTATTTCTAATTATAAAAAAATGATAGTAATAAAATTATTATTTCATCACATGATATTAATTTTTCTTTACAAAGTTGTAGATAACTTTATTGTGATAAACAAAGGGTGAAAATAATAGGAGAATTTTCAAAAAAATAATCTTAGTTTAGAAGAAGTAACAGCTAAATATTTAGAATTGTTGGAGGGGAAAAAAATGAAAAAGTATCTAAATGCTTTTAAGTCTGAAATAATAACAAATCTAATTATTGCAAAAAAATTATAAATTTAGCTTTCTAATGGATATAGGAATTTTTTTATATCCATATTGTCATTTTTTTAATTTTTATCTAAATCAGGTTATAAATATACTTTTGTATTATTCTAAAAGATTTTTGATTTTCAGAGAACTTGTTTTAATAGCTTATATAATGTGGATTATTTCTCTTTCAGCTATCAATACTATTTGTAGTGAGATTAGATCAGAGAATGTTCAAGGAACTTTAGAATTAAAATTTATGTCCATACTCCCTTTTCAAATTTTTATTACTAGGAAAAAAATATTATCAACTTTATTTATTCAAATACTAGAAATTATAGTAGTTTTATTGTTTACAAAATTTGTTTTTTTAATTTAAGTATAGGAATAAATCTTTAAAATTATAGGGATTATGTTGTTAACATATATTGGGAATGTATGGATTTTCTTTAGTAGTTGGTTCATTAATTTTAAGTAAAAAGAAAATAGGACAGTTAAATATGATAATACAAATATTATTATTAGTATTTTTCAAATGTTTTTACTATTTCAAATATTGGATTTTTTTCTCATATCTTATTCCTTTAGGAATTGGAAACCATCTGATACATCTATCATATTTAAAAAGAAGAAATTTCAAGTTCAAAAATTATTGATTTTTTTATTTTTTTGTCTGTCTTCTATGGATAATCATAGGTCAGTATTTATTTAACAAAGCAATTAATTATGTAAAAGAAAAAAAGGAACATTATCATTTGTATTAAATTAGGGAGAGGTTTTAAATATGATAGGAGCAATGATTGGAGATATTATAGGTAGTGTCTATGAATTTAAAGATAATGTTGAAGATAAAAAAATTTTAAATTATTTGTATCCTATGCTATGACTACTGATGATAGCATTATGACACTTGCTGTAGGTCAAGCTTTTAGTAAATACTTATGGAGAAAAAGATATTGTAAAAATTCAAGAAGAGTTAGTAAAAACAGTTACAAAAAAATTTGGAAGAGAATATCCCTATGGTGGTTATGGTTTAAGATTTAAAGAATGGTTAAGGGATAATAATCCTCAACCATATAATAGCTATGGAAATGGATCAGGAATGAGAGTTTCTTCAGTTGCTTGGTTATATGATAATCTTGAAGATGTAAATAAATATGCTGAAATTACAGCTTCTGTATCACATAATCACCCTGAAGGAATAAAGGGAGCCTGTGCTATAGCTTCTGCAATATATTTAGCAAGAAAAAAAGAAGACTAAAGAAGAAATAAAAAAATATATAGAAGATAAATTTGGATATAGTTTTGAGCCTATTTCTTCAGTTAGAAAATGGCATACTTTTCGATGAAACTTGTCAGGTTACAGTCCCAATAGCTATACAAGCATTTTTTTAGAAGGAAAAGATTTTGAAGATGTTTTAAGAACAGCTATATATGCTGGAGGAGATAGTGACACTATAGCTTGTATGGCTTGTAGCATAGCTGAAACATATTATGAAATTCCTGATAAGTTCATAGAGTTTTTGTTATCCTAAAAATAAGCCCAAGTATGAAAAATAGTTTAAAAATATCTTATTATTAGTGAAAAACAAAATAGATTAAATAATAATTTAGAAAGTTTTAAATCTTTTAGAAAATGAAAATGTATAAAATTAGTAAGAAAACTGCACCCTATAATCTTTTGGTTCATGATTTTGGTGCAGTTTATTATTTTATTTTTATATCTTTAATTTTTTCAGCTACAAATAAGTAATTTTCATAAGCTTCTTTTATATGAGGCCATCTAATTTTATAGCATCTGTTGGAAATTTAAGTGATTAGAACGTAAACTTCTACGAAGAGTATTTACAAGTTCTAAAACTTTTATTTGTAATACGATTATGTCTATAGATTCAAGCTCTTTACTTTGACATGTACCCTTGTAAAGTTTTGTTTTTATATCTTTTTGTCATCAGCAAAATTTCATCATATTTTAAATCAACTATTTTTCCATTTTCATATATAACTTAATCTTGTACCTATTCCACTATCATACGGTTGAGTAATCTTTGTACATATCTCTTATTAGAAGTTTTTCCTTGTACTTCTTTTGACATTTCTTTTGGTCAAAGGAACAAAAACCATTTCTTGCACTATTAGATGAACCAAATAATGTCTTGTACTCAAAATCTAATTTGATTTTTTAAACTTGCCATCTAAATAGCCTATTCCATTTATAAGAGTTACTAGAGTATAATCTGTTCTTGGACTTTAGTTTGAAGAAAACCATAACCTGAAACGATGTTTAGTTCTTACCTGCCCATTCAGAAGCGCTAATATGTTAGAGGTGGTCTTTCATTTAATTCTATATGAACACTCCTGCCATTATTAACTACAATCTCAGCATAAGTTTATAGCCACCATCAAAACTTTTTGTCCTGAATAATAATCTCCTCACAATAATTCCTTTAGGTGCTTGTACAGACCAATACATAGCGTCAATTTTTTCTTGACCTTTTTTAGTTTTTTCTTTTACAGTTCCATAGCTTCTTTAACTTTAGGATCCATTTCTAAATCTTTTAGAAACTCCATTTTTTCCATCGTATTTAATAGATTGAGAATGATTTATTAAATCAGCCACAGTTCTTGAGGCTCCTGCTGAAGCATCATAATCATAAACCTCTACCATTTATAACAATTTCATTTGAATCTTTGTCAATATTTGTATAATTTGGAGTATAATTTATCTTTTTCTGCTTTCTTATTTTTAAATACATAAATCATTTAAATTAATTAATGCTTTCCACTTATCAATTTGACTTCTTACAGCTGCTCCCCATACAGCATCAACCTTTTTACTGATTGTCTTAGCATTTTCTTTTGTATTTCCTACTTAGTCTCTCATTTTGTTTGAAGCATTCATTTTAGTGCTCAACCTTTTTGTAGCTTCGTCCTTAGTATCTACTTTGTTGTGGCACCTGCTTTAGCATCTACATTAGTAGTATCTGCATTTAATTTTGATGAAAATACCATTAATAATAAAAAAAAAAGCATTAATAAGTTTTTTTCTTTTTTCATAGTTCAACTCCTTCATTTTAGCTTGATATTAACAATATTCTAACAAATTTTTGAAGTTTGTATATAATAAAAAGAAAATTATGAAGAAATTAGACTTTTCTTTGTTAATAAAGAAAAAACCAGGAAATAAGCTTGGTTGTATAATAAATGGTGTTGATAGAAGAATTCTATCAATGCCATTTTTTAATAAAAAGTTGAGACAATAAAATTTTCCTGTTAAAATTAAATCGCTCAAAAATAACCATAAAAAGGAAGTGATTTCTATTGTCTCTATCTAATCTTATCAAAAAAATTTCTTAAATATTCAAGATAATAATATTTCTTTTTCCAGAAGAAGAATATTGTCAAGTTACTCAAAAAGGTAATTATCGAATTAAAGTTTTTAAAGGATTTCTTAAGTCTAATTACTGCGCTTGCCCTCATTGTAATTCTAAAAATATTGTTAAAAATGGTTCAAGACATCGTAAAATTAAATATATTCCTATTCAAAAATTACAATATTGAACTTGAACTTAGTGTACAAAGATATATTTGTAAGGATTGTAAAAACTTTTCTCCTTCTACAAATATTGTCAGTGATAACTCTAATATATCCAATAATCTAAAGTATACTATTGCTCTTGAACTTAAAGAAAAATCTATCTCTTGCATCTATTGCTAAGAGATATAATATTTCTATTACTTCTGTACAAAGAGTCATGGATGATTGTTATTCTGATTTTAAAGTTAATAAAGAACATTTACCAGAAGCTATTTGTATTGATGAATTTAAATCTGTTAAAAACATTGATGGCGCTATGTCTTTTTGTTTTTGCTAACTATCAAAGTAAGAGTATTATTGATATTGTAGAAGATAGAAGACTTTATTCTCTTACAGAATACTTTTTCAAGATTTTCTTTAGAAGCAAGAAATAATGTAAAAATATGTTTGTATGGATATGTATGTTCCATACATTAGCTTAGTTAATTCTATCTTTCCTAATGCAAAAATAGTAATAGATAAATTTCATATTGTTAATCTTGTTAATAGAGCATTTAATCAAACTAGAATATCTATTATGAATTCCATTAAAGATGATTCATTAAAAAAAGAAAACTGAAGCTATTTTTGGAAGTCATTATTAAAATATTATCCTGATCTTTGTCGAGTAAACTATTATTGTCAGAGCTTTAAGCGCAAACTAAAGTAGCAAAAGATAAGGTAGATTATCTTTTAGAAAAAATCCCTGAATTAGAGATTAGTTTTTAATATCTACCAAGATATTATTCAAACAATAAAAGCATAATAACTTTAAAAAGATTTGAAGAAATAGTAAAAATATTTAGCTAGTAAAGAAAAAAATTTCTAAGAAAATGATAATAGCTCTAAAAACTCTGAAAAATATATGAAATATATCGAAAAATATGTTTGAATCAAATATTACTAATGGTTTAATAGAGGGTTTAAACAATAAAATAAAATCAATAAAGAGAACAGCATTTGGATATTCAAATTTCAGTAATTTTTAAAAAGGCGTATTAATTCAAGCAGGTATTATTTCAATTAGAGCTTAATTTTTTTAATACAATAATGCGATTTAGTTTGAATAAAAAAGAGAATTTTTTTAAGTTTTTATTCTCAAAAAAATTCTCTTAATTATGTCAGGTCATAGTCTAAACTTTTTATCAACACTATTTGACAAATAACCAATATTTCCTGGCTTTATTTTTATTTTTCAAAAAGTAGATTTTATAAATAGTTCTTCTAATTGTTTGTCATCAACAGTATTAGGTGCTTCAGTCATTAGACATTGTCCTTTATTTGTTTTAGGAAAGGAATAACATCTCTTATAGATTCTTCTTTTAACATAACCATAAGCCATCTATCTATTCCAAATGCTAGTCCACCATGAGGAGGTGCACCATATTTAAAGGCATCTATGAAGAAACCAAACTTAGCTTTTGCTTCTTCTTGAGAAAGTCCTAATCTATCAAATACCATAGATTGAATTTTTGGATTGAATATTCTTATAGAACCTCCACCTATTTCAGAACCATTTAAAACTAAGTCATAAGTATTAGTTCTAATATCTTCTGTTTGTCCAGCTAAGAATTTATCTAAGTCCTCAGCTTTTATAGAAGTAAATGGATGGTGTTCAGCCTTATATCTTTGTTCTTCTTCATCATAATCAAACATTGGGAAGTCAACAACCCATAAGAATTTAAAGTCATCTTTATTTATTAAATCTAAGTCCTTACCTATTCTTAATCTCAATGCACCTAGAGCTGCAGCAACAACTTTTTTTCTTATCAGCAACAATAAAGATTACATCTCCTGTTTTAGCTTCAGTTTTTTTCAATTATTGCTTTCATTTCATCTTCACTTAAGAATTTAGCAATAGGAGAACTGATTCCATCAGCTCCCTAATTTTATATATGCTAAGTCCTTTTTGCACCAAAATATGTCTTTACATATTCTTCATATTCAGAAATAATTTTTCTTGAAAATTTTTCATTTGCAGAAGGGGCAACAATAGCTTTTAACAAGTCCACCATTTTGAACAGTAGAACTAAAAGCATTGAAAGATGAATTTTTAACGATATCAGATAAATCTTTTAATTCAACTGCAAAATCTTAAATCAGGTTTTATCAGAACCAAATCTATCCATAGCTTCAGCATAAGGCATTCTTTGGAAAAGTATAGTTAGCTTCTTCACTTGTTACATTTTTTTAAATACATATTTTGCTAAACCTTCTATTTCATTCATAACATCTTCTTTTTCCACAAAAAGACATTTCAATGTCTAATTGAGTAAATTCAGGTTGTCTGTCTGCTCTTAAGTCTTCATCTCTAAAACATTTAGCAATTTGGAAATATTTTTTTCAACTCCACCTATCATTAAAAAGTTGTTTAAAAAGTTGTGGAGATTGAGGTAAAGCATAGAATGTTCCAGGATTTGTTCTACTAGGTACTAAGAAATCTCTTGCACCTTCAGGAGTAGACTTAGTAAGTATTGGAGTATCAACATCTAGGAAACCAGCTTGATCCATATAGTTTCTAATAGACATTATCATTCTATGACGCATTTTTAAGTTATTTATCATTTTGCTTCTTCTGATATCAAGATATCTATATGTAAGTCTCATATTTTCACTTAAATTATCATCTATACCAGAAATTTGGAAAGGTAAAAGTATCACAAGCATTTAAAAATTTCTATTTCTTTTGTAAAATACCTCAATATCACCTGTTGGGATATTAGGGTTTTTATTAGATCTTTCCTTTACTTCACCAACAACTCTTATTACAGATTCAGATTTTTAATTTTTGTACTTCTTCTAAAAACCTTTTCAGATAAAAGTTCATTGTTGAAAACTATTTGAGTTTTTACCTTCTCTGTCTCTTAAGTCGATGAAAAGTAAGACTAGTACTAACATTTCTTTTAGTATCCACCCAACCAGATAAGGTTACAGTTTCTCCAATATTTTTCTCTTAATTCAGCCAAATTATGTGTTCTGTATATCATTTCTTAAAAACACTGCTACTAAAAAATGTATTAAAACATATTTAATACACTAGAATATTACTACTTCAACGAGTATATTTTTCAATACTTAGTATCTACTCATAGTTCCTTTGTACTCTCCATAGTCGTAAATTCCCGACTAGCCATCGGTACATATAGATATTTTAACTTGCTATTTGTAGCTTTCTCCTTTTCTTTTTATTTTAAAATATCTATGCTATTACTTTATATATCTTTGCTTTTTCAAGATTTATACTTGCATTGTAATCTCTATCTATTTCTAAACCACAATTACTACATTTATAAATTCTATCATTTAGCTTCAAATTTTTTAATACTACCACAACAAGAACAAGTTTTACTGCTTGGATAAAATGTATCTACTAACCTTAGTTCTATATTTCTTTCCTTACATTTATTTATAAGTTTAGTTCTTATGCTATAAAAATTCTGTTCTTGTATAGCTTTTGAAAGATGTTTATTCTTCATCATATTAGATACTTTTAAATCTTCAATAGTAATGTATTTTTAACTTGGCTCTTGTTATTTCATCTACTATTTTATTATTATAATCATCTCTAATACAATTTAGTCTATAAAATAATTTTTGTACTTTTCAACTTTTTTTCTTATTAAAAATTTTTACATTCTTTTTAATTTTATCTTTTTAGATTTAGAATATTCTACACTTCTTGACATCTTTCTTTGTTCTCTCTAAGTTTCTTTTTCAACTTTTTTTAACTTTTTTTAGTTTTTATTTATATTTGTAAATACCTTACCATTAGAACATATAGCTGTATCTTTTAATTCCTAAATCTACTCCTAATCCTTTAATACTTTTATTTTCAGTTTTAACTGTATCATCTACTTCTATAACGAGCGATAAGAAGTACCTATCAGCTATTTTTAGATATAGTACCACTTTTTATATTAGCATTTTTAGGTATATATCCATACTCTTTTACTCTTATAAATTTTAAAGTAGGTATCTTTTATTTTATGTCTATAAAAACTCAAAAATCTTTTTACCATTCTTAACAAAAATATGCACTCAACTCATTCTTACCTTTTTCTTAAAAAAACAGGAAAAGAACTTAAACCCTTAAAAAAGTTTTTAAAAGCCTTTTCTCCATAAATCATAGCTTGTTTAACTGATTTAGATGATACCTCTTTTATCCATTTTTATCAGGATTATTAGGAAGATATACATTATTGATATACTTAGAAAAATCAAAAAGCACTAACAAACTTATTATTTGATTTATATTGTTCCTGATTATATTTAATATATTCATTATATATAAATCTTTTTCAACTCCAATAGTTTTTATTTACTTTGTATTTTTTTGTTCTTCTGTTAGTTTTAATTCTATCTTTATTGCTTTATACATCTTCCACCCACATTTCCATATATTTTTTTATATGTTAAAAATATGTTTTTGATTACTGTTTTTGTACTCCCTCTATTTAATATGATTTATAATTTCTTCAATTTTTACTTCTTTTTGTTCTCTTGTAGAAAAAATCTTTTAATAGAACTATACCTTTATTAAGTTCATCTTCTCCAAGAATAATACAATATCTAGTTTCTAATTTATCAGCTTTTTTTTCATATGAGATTTCATTCCTTTAGAAGAATAATCTACATAGACTTTTAACATTTTCTTTTCTCAATGAGTCTGTAATTTTTCATAGCAGTTTCGATTGTATTCTCACCCTAACCAAGCAATATATACATCAGGAACATCTTTAGGATAATTATCTCCTATAAGCATCATAACTCTTTTCAACTCCAGCTGCAAAACCAAAAAGCTGGGATATCTTTTGTCGCCTAATTCTTTTAGTAGATTATCATATCTTCCACCACCAAGAACAGTACCTTGAGAACCAAGTTTATTAGTTACAATTTCAAAAACTGTACTTGAATAATAGTCAAGTCCTCTAACAAGAGTTGGGTCTTCTGTAAATTTTACTCCAAAGATAGTTAAATATTTTTAACTTCTTCATAGTGCTTTCTTTCATCTTCAAAAAGATAGTCTATTATGCTTGGTGCAGATTTATAGAAATCTTTATCTCCATCAACTTTACAATCTAAAAGTCTTAAAGGATTTCTATTTATTCTATCTTTACAATCTTCACACATATCATCTAAGTGAGATTGAAAGTGTTCAACTAATTTTTCTCTGTAAATAGTACGAGAACCTTTTGAACCTACTGAATTTATCTTTAACTTCTAAATCAGTTATACCTAATTTAGTAAGGAAATTATATCCCATAGCAATAACTTCAGCATCTAGTATAGGAGATTTTTCACCAAAAACTTCTACTCCTATTTGATTGAATTCTCTTTGTCTACCAGCTTGAGGTCTTTCATATCTAAACATAGAACCATTGTAGTAGAATCTACTAACATCTTCTTTAGCATAGATAGAGTTTTCAAGATAACATCTAACCATTGATGCAGTATTTTCAGGTCTTAGAGTTATAGATCTATCTCCTTTGTCTTTAAAAAGTATACATTTCCTTTTTCAACAACATCTGTTGCTTCTCCTATACCTCTTTTAAATAGATCAGTTTCTTCAAAAATTGGAGTTTTAGCAAATTTATATCCATAGTTTTCAAACATTTCTTGAGTTACATTAGAAATATATATATATTTTACTGCATCTTCACCAATTATATCTTTTGTTCCCTTTGGTTTTCTTATTAATTCCATAGTTCTCCCTCCTATTCATTCCATAACTTGTTCAATTTTCTCTGCTATCATCTTTTTCATTCTTATTGTTACCAGGTTTATAGTACTTTTTCTTCTTATTCATATTTTTTTGTTTAACAAAATTATCACTATAACTATGAGGATATTTATATCCTACATTGTCATGACAGATATTAATTGGTACTTCTTGTAATTCACCTTTTTATATCAGCTAAAGCTCCATCTATAGCTTCATAGACTGAATTTGATTTAGATGAAATTGCAAGATATACAGTAGCATGTGAAAGTATTATCCTAACCTCAGGCATACCTATTCTTTCACAGGCATTCATAGTCTGCATTTGCAATTAAAAAGTGCTTCTGGATTTGCCATTCCTATATCTTCACTAGCTTCAATAAATAGCCTTCTTGCTATATATTTTTGGATCTTCTCCGCCATCTAAAAAGTCTCGCAAGCCAATATACTGCTGCATCAGGATCACTTCCCTTACAGACTTTATAAAGGCAGAAATCATATCATATTTGTCTTGTTTTTTTGTCAAAAGAAACTTGTCTTTCTTTTAAAAATAGAAAAAAATTTTCATCTTCAGTCATTTGAGAATGAATATTATTGTACATCTCAACATAATTTAAAGCTATTCTTGAATCTCCCTTGAGCTATATCAATAATTATTTCCTTGATTTTATCACTCATACTTATATTTAGAAAATTCAATCCCTTTATCAATTAATTTAGAAATATCTTTATTAGTAAGAGCCTTAAATTCAAATACCATAACTCTTGAAAGTAAGGCATTATTGATATTATAATAAGGATTTTCTGTTGTTGCACCTATAAGGGTAAGAGTTCCATCTTCAGTATATGAAAGAAGAGCATCTTGTTGATTCTTATTAAATCTATGTATTTCATCTAAAAAAAGTATAGTTCTTTTATTGTAAAGTTCTATATTTCTTTTTGGCAGTTTCTACCACAGTTCTTATATCAGAAACACTAGCAGTTGTAGCATTTAATTTTTTTCAAAAATTACAATCCAAAGTATTGGAAATAATTTCTCCCAGACTACTTTTTCCACAACCAGGTGGACTATAAAAAAATAGAATTAGAAAGAGCTGAATTTAAAGATAAGTCTTCTGATAACTCCATCTTTTCCTAAAAAGTTTTTCTTGACCAACGAAAGTCATCTAAATTTTTGGTCTTAATTTATATGCTAGTGGTTCAACATTTTTATAATTATTTTTGAAATAAATTCATAAGCTTCACTAAATATTTTATTTTTATTTTACCACAATTTCTAAAATAATGAAATATGTTGAACTAAATAAAAAAATATTATAATATATTAAATGAAAAATAAAAAAATATTTTTAAGGAGTGAAAAACATGGATATATTAGAAAAAAATATTAAATAATCCTGAACTAGCAGAAAAAAATAAGACTTAAATGTGATATTGAACTATATCCTGAATTACAAGATTTATATGATGAAGATGGACATATTACTTGGAATATTGAAGGAAAAAGCCTTTGGAGCAGACGGAAGTGGGGAGAGTTTGTTTTACTTTCTGATGGGAACTATAGGTTTTTAATAGCTCAGAAGGAGAAACAGGACGTATTGCTGAAAATATGAAAGAACTATTTTCTTTATTAGTAAACTGTCCTTGTTTTTTTGACTTTCTAATGATAGATCTCTATAAAGATAAAGTATTATTAAAAAATATGCTGATAAAATTGAAAAAGAATATAGAGAAGAATTTAGTGATATAACTGACTATGATTGGGATGAGATTAAAAGAGAAATAGCTAAAGAATTGGATTTTTCAGTAGATGATAATATAGCAGAAAAATACATTGATGAAATTTTATGAAACTGCTACAAGAGAACTACAATATCAAGCTACATACCATGAAGATAATGGAAGCCTAACTCTTTCAGAACCACTTATTTCAAGACCTATGGGAGATTGGATTAGAAAAATTTAGGGGAGTGATTAAAATTTTCTATACAATGGAAAAATTCAAAGAGATACATAAGGAAATATTAGATGGTAATACAGAGATATTAAAAGACTTTCCTCTAGCTTATTGTCTCTCTGAAAAATAAAGGAAGACTTTGTAGTTTTAAGAAAAGGGACGAATTGTAAAAGATGAAAAATCGTATAAAAATATTTTTTTCCAAACTCAGAAAGTAATGAAACTAATTGTATATATTGCTTAATATGGGGGCATAAGAACGAAGAAAGCTATGGTATAGGAGGAACACCAATACCAGATGATTTTTCCTATAAAAGAGATGAAATTTGAAGCTGATAAACTTTTTACTGAGTACAGAGGATGAAAAAAATAGTAGCTTCATTAAAACAATTCAATAAGGCTTTACAAAAAGGTATGGAGAAATTTCACTATGGAAGAATTATCTATAGCCTTTAGAGAAGCACCAGATACAGTTTTAGAGGAAATAAAAAAGAAGATATGCCAAAGACAGTTACTATTAAAAAAACTTTGGTAAATTTACATATAAAAAAAGATGATAAAGGCTTATAAACTAGTCAAAGAAGATATTGAATATTATTTTTTTCAGCTGATAATAAGGCAGAACTTAAAAAAAGTGAAAGATATTTTTCAAATATTGAAATTATAAATTTAGTAGAAAAAGCTAAAGAATATACAGTTAAGAAACTTCAAAAATTGAAAAATGATTTATTAAATAGTGCAAGAACACTCGTGACTCTAGCACTCGTAGGGTGTTAGTCATGAGACTATGTACTCGTAGGGTATGAATTGCACGAAGATTTTAGTAAGCATATAGGGAAACTTGTATGTAGATGCAGAGTAAAACTGTGCAACGAAGAAACTGAATTGCTGGGAACTCTTAAAAGCTAGTATAACCACAACATAATACCCAAGTGAGAATACGGTATAAGTGTGATGGTGGCGAAAGCAGAAAAAATATACTAGATGGTGCAAGGTTAAATCCTAAACATTATGATAATAGACAATCAGCAGCTAAGCCTGAAAAGGAAAGTTCAACGACTATCCCTCGTGAGGGAGTACAATACAAGCGATTGGTATTGGAAGTGGTTTCGCCTAAGGTGTTGAGATACACTATGGATAAGATATAGTCTGTGCTTGTTAGAGATAACAAGAAGTTCATAAGAGAACTGCATAAGTAGTAGCGCACTTATGTGAACGACACTTCCCACTGTAAGAATATGTATTCAGTGGAAAAAAAGAATAAAAAGAGGACTATATCAAACAAGCGCAGGTAAACTTATAAATGCAGATTGTAATGGAGCATTAAATATTCTAAGAAAAAGTAAAGTTGTGGACTTAAGTGTCCTATACAATAGAGGTGAGCTGAACACACCCTAAAAAGAATAAGGGTAGTGTAAAAAGCTATCAAACTTCTTAGAAAATTTTTAAAGATTTTTAAAAGATTTTGGAACCCTGCAACTCTAGCACTCGTAGGGTGTCAGTCGTGGGAGGTTCAGGGTTAGAAGAAGATGAAAAAGAAGTTACAAAAAGAATTTAAAAGCTAGAATGAAGTTTACAAGTTTTTATGTTTTTTTAGTGAATCCGCAAATTTTTTATTTTGATGATGAGTGATTTATTTTGGGGACATACCATAGAAGTTAATGTCAATCAAAAATTTAGAATTTACTGATGCAAATATAGTTGGTTAGAAAAATTTAAAAGAGTGCCGTTACAAAAATTAACTTTGCAACAGCCCATTTATTTCTAAATTATTTTAAATTTTCTTTTACCATAGAAATTAATTTTTGCAGAGTTAGTTCATATTTTTTTCTAACATTTCTGCACCTTTTCCACTTTGTCCAAATTTATCATAAACACCTAACTTTTTGATTAAAGTAGGGTGAGTTTCGATAAGAATTCAGAAACAGCAGAACCTAATCCACCAATAACTGAATGTTCTTCAGCAGTTATTATGAATTTAGTTTCTTTAGCATCCTTTAAAAATTGTTTCTCCATCTAGAGGTTTTATAGTTCCACAGTTTACAACTCTCACAGAAATGTTTTCTTTAGCTAATTCATCAGCAGACTCTTTAAAAGCTTCTTGTGTTAAAAGTCCTGTAGAAACTATAGTAACATCATTTCCTTCTCTTAAAAGTATTAGCTATACCAATTTGGAAATCATAACTATCATCTAAAAATAGTTTCAACATCTAATCTTCCAAGTCTTAAATAAACATACCCATTGTATTCAGCAAGAACTTGAACCATCTTCTTAGTTTCAACTGCATCACAAGGACATAAAACAACCATTCCTGGAATAGCTCTCATAAGAGCGATATCTTCTATTGATTGAGTGAGAACCTCCATCTTCTCCTACTGAAATTCCAGCATGAGTTGGAGCAATTTTTAACATTTAATTTTGGATAAGCTACAGTATTTCTAATTTGTTCAAAAAGCTCTTCCAGCAGACAAACATTGCAAAAAGTAGAAGCAAATGGAATTTTTCCACAAGTCATGAAAACCAGCAAATGTACCTATTAAATCAGCTTCAGCTATTCCAATATTTAAATGTCTTTTTGGAAATTCTTTTTAAATAAATCAGTTTTTTTGTTGATTTACTTAAATCAGCATCTAAAAACAACTATATCATTATTTATTCTTCCAAGTTCTACTAAGGCCTCTCCGTAGGCTTGTCTTGTAGACTTTTTACTCATAATTATTCCTCCTAATTTTAGTTTAAGCTAATTCAGCTAATGCCTTTTCTAATTCTTCAGCAGTTGGTGCAACTCCATGGAAACCACAAACATTTTCCATAAAAAGAAACCCCTTTACCTTTTTACAGTTTTTTTGCAAGAATCATAGTTGGTTTATCTTTACATTCTTTAGCTTTTTCTAAAGCAGAAAGAATTTCTTCAAAAATTATGTCCATCTATTTTAATTACATTCCAACCAAAAGCTTCCCATTTTTTTATCTAATGGTTCAACTCCCATTATCTCAGTAACATTTCCATCAATTTGTAGATTATTACTGTCAAGGAAGGCACAAAGATTATCAAGTTTATAGTGAGCAGCAGTCATAGCAGCTTCCCAAATTTGACCTTCTTGAACTTCTCCATCTCCTAAAACGATGTAAGTTCTATAATTTTCATTAAATATCTTAGCATTTAATGCCATACCATTTGCAACAGATAAACCTTGTCCAAGAGAACCAGTTGAAATCTCAATACCTGGAAGTTTTTTCATATCTGGGTGACCTTGAAGTCTACTTCCAAATTTTCTTAAAGTCAATAATTCATCTTTTGAAAAATATCCTCTTTCAGCTAAAGTTGCGTAGATAGCAGGTGCAGCATGTCCTTTAGAAAGAACAAATCTATCTCTTCCTTCCATCTTTGGATTAGCAGGGTCTATATTCATTTCAGAAAAAATATAGAGCTGTTAAAATATCAGTTGCAGATAGAGAACCACCTGGATGTCCTGATTTTTGCTTCAGTAATCATAGAAACAATAGATTTTCTAATCTCTTTAGCCTTTTTCTTTTAGAAAACTAATATCTTTCATTTTTTTCTCCTCTCATTTCCTTATAATTGAAATCTTTAAAACAGATTATTTCTTATATATTCTAGCATAAAAAAATATTAAAGACAAGATTAAAAAAATAAAAATGTACATTATTTTTAAAAATACTTAAACATATATTTTAGCTTATTTAAAGAAAAAGAGCTATCACAAATTGATGATATTGCTCATTAATTTGTAATAGCTCATTATTTAATTAATTAGGTTGTATAATAAATGGTGTTGATAGAAGAATTTTCTATTAATGCCATTTTTTAATAAAAAAAGTTGAGACAACAAAAATTTTCCTGTTAAAAATTAAATCGCACAAAAATAACCATAAAAAGGAAGTGATTTCATTGTCTCTATCTAATCTTATCAAAAATATCTTAAATATTCAAGATAATAATATTTCTTTTCCAGAAGAAGAATATTGCCAAGTTACTAAAAAAGATGATTATCAAATTAAAGTTTTTTTAAAGGTTTTCTAAAAAAAGATTACTGTACTTGTCCACACTGTAGTTCCAAAAATATTGTTAAAAATGGTTCAAGACATCGTAAAAATTAAATATATTCCTATTCAAAATTACAATATTGAACTTGAGCTTACTATACAAAGATATATTTGTAAGGATTGTAAGAAAACTTTCTCCCCTTCCACTAATATTGTCAGTGATAACTCTAATATTTCTAATAATCTTAAGTACACTATTGCTCTTGAACTTAAAGAAAATGTATCACTTACATATATTGCTAAGAAATATAATATTTCTGTTGCTTCTGTGCAAAAGAATTATGAATATTTGCTATCCTGATTTTTAAAGTTAATAAAGAACATTTACCAGAAACTATTTGTATTGATGAATTTAAATCTGTTAAAAAAATATTGATGGCGCTATGTCTTTTGTTTTTTTGCTGACTATCAAAAATAAAAGTATCATTGATATTGTAGAAGACAGGAGACTTAATTCTCTTACAGAATATTTTTCAAGATTTTCTTTAGAAGCAAGAAACAATGTAAAAATATATCTGCATGGATATGTATGTTCCATACATTAGCTTAGTGAATTCTATCTTTCCTAATGCAAAAATAGTAATAGATAAATTTCATATTGTTAATCTTGTTAACAGAACATTTAATCAAACTAGAATATCTATTATGAATTCTATTCAAGATGATTCTTCAAAAAGGAAGCTAAAAACTATTTTTGGAAGTTATTTTTAAAAATATTATCCTGATCTTTGTCGAGTAAACTATTATTGTCAAAGTTTTAAGCGCAAATTAAGTAGCAAAAGATAAAAGTAGATTATCTTTTTAGAAAAAGCCCTGAATTAGAGTTTCATTTTTAATATTTACCAAGATATTATTCAAGCAATAAAAGCATAATAACTTTTAAAAAGATTTGACGAAATAATAAAAAAATATTTAGCTAGTAAAGAAAAAAATTTCTAAGAAAAATGATAACAGCTCTAAAAAAACTCTGAAAAAAATATATGAAATATATTGGAAATATGTTTGAATCAAATATTACTAATGGTTTAATAGAAGGTTTAAACAATAAAATAAAAATCAATAAAGAGAACAGCATTCGGATATTCAAATTTCAGTAATTTTTAAAAAGCGTGTATTGATTCAAGAAGGTATTATTCCAATTAGCGCTTAATTTTTTTAATGTAATTAATACAATAATGTGATTTAGTTTAAATAAAAAGAGAATTCTTAAGTTTTTTTAATTCTCAAAAATTCTCTTAATTCTATCAGGTCATAGTCTAAACTTTTTTTATCAACACTATTTGACAAATAACCATT
>BNJT01002690.1_pt1 | contig 42834 bp, 69 predicted proteins | sample 8540491 | NCBI WGS metagenome assembly BNJT01 (sample SAMD00202455, study PRJDB9452) | human saliva metagenome | host: Homo sapiens | reverse complement strand
ATTTTTTTATAAACTAATTTCTAGCTGTTCATAAGCTTTGTTTTACTTTTTCCAACGCTTTTTCAACGGATACATCACGCGCAAGTAAAACGCCCTAAGCGTCGATGGCCATTCACTTCACCTTTACCAAATAATCGAATATTAGTATGAGGTTGTGCCAGTGCTTTTCGATTCCACCAAATTGCACATTTTGTGATTTGCCTTCCACAACAATAGCTTTAGATGCCGATGGGCTAATCAACGTAATTTCGGGATTGGTAAAACCCTAAAGATCGCACGAGCATGTAAAGCGAATTCGAAAGCTCTTGAGAAATCAGCGTTACCATTCCTGTATCATGAGGACGCAGGTGATACTTCATTGAAAAATCACCTCATCGCCACACACAAAACATCTCTACACCGAAAATACCGAATCCACCCAATGCACCAGTAATCTTTCTCAGCAATCGATTGCGCTTTTGATAATGCAATATCCGACATAGCTTGAGGCTGCCAAGATTCCCTGATAATCACCATCTTCTTGACGATGCCCTATTGGCGCAAGGAAACTTGTACCATTGATATGGCGTACTGTCAGTAACGTGATTTCATAATCAAATTTTGACAAAACCTTCAACAATTACTCGACCAGCACCAGCACGCCCACCTTCTTGCGCGTAATCCCAAGCTTTTTGAATGTCATCTTTAGACTTTTAAAATGCTTTTGCCCATGTCCAGAAGAAGACATAATCGGTTTCACCACGCAAGGAATACCAATTTTTCGACCGTACTTTGAAAGTCTGAAAAAAATTATCCACAAATTGGTAAGGCGAAGTTGGCAAGCCCTAACTCTTCTGAAGCTGAGACGACGAATCCTTCACGATTCATCGTAAGTTGAGTTGCTTTTTGCAGTCGGCACAACATTAAAGCCGGCTTGTTCTAATTCAACCAAAGTGGCAGTCGAAATAGCTTCAACTTCGGGAACAATATAGTCAGGCTTTTTCTTTTCTCCACAAGCGCTTTTCAATGCATTACCATCTAACATAGAAATGGTGTATGCACGATGTGCCACTTGTTGTGCTGGGGCATTTTTCATAGCGATCGACTGCAATAACTTCAACGCCTAAACGTTGCAATTTCAATCACTACTTCTTTACCCAGTTCACCAGAACCCAACATCATTACTTTTGGTTGCATTGAGGGTTAATGCTGTGCCAAGTGTTGTCATGATTTCTCCTATTTTAATAACGAATCATCGAGTGCCAAATCTTCATTTTTTTATTCACGCCCACACCGCGTGCGATAACATTTTTGCAATTTCGTGTGCTTCTTCCAAAGAATGTTCGGTATAAGTACCGCATTGATAGATATTTAATTCAGGGATAGTTGTTTGATCTTGCACTCCTAAAATATCCTGCATTGAAGCTAACCAAGCTTGTGCTACTTGCTGTTCATTTGGCGTACCAATCAAGGACATATAAAAATCCCGTACGACATCCCATCGGGAGAAATATCAATAATTTCAACGCTATCGCTATTTAAAATGATCACGCATGAAACCCGCAAACAAATGTTCAAGCGTATGAATACCTTTTGGAGGAAGAATTTCTTTTATTTGGAATACAGAAACGTAAATCAAAAAATGGTAATGTCGTCACCTTTTGGCGTGCGCATCGTTTTTGCAACACGTACTGCTGGTGCATTCATTTTGGTATGATCCACTTTAAAACTATCAAGTAATGGCATAAAGTTTTCCTTATAAATCAGTAAATTAAAAATAAATTTGAATAAATGTTCATTTTTGCAAAATTCTAATGAACTTTATGGCAAGGCTCATTGTCTTATGTAACAAGCAACTTGCAGTTGTTTTAATAAAAATTGGTTCCTTAGGTTATTTGCCCACATTCATTGTGGGGGCTTTTTATCCCGAATTTTTATTTAAAAATTTTTCAGAAAAATTTGAACTTTCTTATAAAGTGCTAGTCTCATAGAACAAGCAACTTGCAGTTGTTTTTAATAAAATTGGTTCCTTAGGTTATTTGCCCTGCATTCATTGTGGGGCTTTTTTCTTGCACATTTTATAATAAGAATGGTGCACTAAAAACAATAACGCAACATAACGAACCAGTTTTCCAAGAAAGATAAAAGACGCTACTTGCTACAAAATTTAATCTTAACCAACCAGCTATAGCGCAAAATAAATCACCAACTGACAGGTAGCCAGCTTAAAAGTAAAAGTAATCGCCCCATAACGCTTTATCTGATTCATGACCCATAAAGTGCGGTGATTTTTGGATCGAATTTTGTCATCCATCGCCCAATCCCGTAAGTAGTTAAACTCCCCAATCCATTGCCAAGCGTGGCGAAAAACGAGTGCTAATATATCTGTACTAAATAAAGATCCCAACGCCAATTTAGGGACTGCAAGAGCAACAAACACCACTTCTGAATTACCTGGTAATACTGTTGCACTCAAGAATGCACTGACAAACATAAGACATAACGCATGAGTTTGCCAAAAATCAGCGCTAAAAATGAAAAATATCCATTATCTTGGCGAAATGATTTCTCGTGTACGCACATCAAACACGTCCATTCCCGCATTTAATCCCGCTTGCACGCCTAAATCAGCATCTTCAAATACAATACAACGACTTGGATTCACTTGAATTAATTCCGCACAACGTAAAAAAAGTTTCTGGATGTGGTTTATGTTCTTTTTACATCATCTGCACTGACAATGGCATTAAAGTAAGGTGCGATAGCCAGTTTATCCATCAACATATCAATAATTTTACGGTGTGAGCCAGAACCCTAGAGCAATCGGCTTTTTCTGATGGAAAAGATTTAACAATTTCAAAGGTTGGCAATAACTTTGATTGAGTCGGAATAAGTTGATAAGACAACTCACGTTTTGCAGCCAGCACATCCTCAATTCGATCAAGTGGCATATTCGCAGCTTTCATCATTTCCCCGCAATAGTTCGAACCGTCGCCCCGCCGAAGTTATACATAATTTGGCTATCAAATTCATAGCCAAATCGCTCTCCCACCATCGTCCAAGCCTGTGCATGCACGGGCATTGTATCGATTAAAGTTCCATCCATATCAAAAAATCAATCCTTCATATGGATTGAACATCTCATAATCTAACATTATTACATCCTTACAAATTTTTTTTACCATTTTGCTACAAAAACTGTGATCTGTGCACTGTTTTATTTCAGTAAAGTGCGGTAAATTAGTGAGCAAATTTTTGAACTAATAAAAAGAAATGCGGTTATTTAAGCAACTAGAACGTTGGAAAATTCGCAGGCAAATAAATCAATCTATTATTGATATGATATTTCGTTTACGAGATCGATTAGCTCATTACTGGCAAGCTGATGTGAATACGCCTCAAGTAGATTTTATGCTGCTCACATTGCTTGCAGCTTAGGTCGAATAGAACGAGGAGGTTGCGTTTCACCACTTTATCCAGAAATGCTCGAAGAAATTCAAAGTGCGGTCATTTTTCCACAGGTTTTTAGCCATCCATCAAGATTTGCTCAAGTTGATGCCGTTTTCCATTCCTGAAGCAGAACAAACTTATTTTTTAGCTAACATTCATTCTTTGGTTCTTGACAGAAAGCAATTAAAAGCATGTGGTGATAAATAAGCCCACTTATAAAAAAATGACCTAGCTTTTTAAACTAGGTCATTTTGATATCTTAACGATATTTATCTAGAAATTTGTAATATTGAACACCAATCTTTGTCGCAAGATCTTTGATAATTCGACCACCATAAACAGAAGGGACTTTCAGACTTTCAAAAAAATAGATAAAGCGTTCATCATCACCTAAAAATTGCCTCGGCTACAATTCGTCCCCAGCAAGACCAGTCAAAGCAACACCGTGACCAGAATAACCATGAGCAAAAATAAATGTGCGGAGAAATACGACCAAAATGTGGCGTTGAATTTAAACGTCATATCAATCAGGGCCAGCCCAGCCATAATCGATTTTTACATTTTCAAGTTGCGGGAATACGCGCAACATATTTTTCCGCATAATCGCGACCATATCTTTTTCTGAGCTAGAATCACTACCAAAAGAGCAAGCGATTGTCAGCACTTAAACGATAATAGTCTAATAATAAATTGTTATCGCACACCGACATGCCATTATTAATAACAGAATCAGCAACCGCTTGGCTTTAACGGCTCTGTGGCGATAATAAAACTTTCCACAGGTAATATTTTACGATTAATTCCGTGATGAATAGATTTCGGAGAGCATCAATATAAGCATTGGTGGCTAAAATAACGTCTTGAGAAATCACCGCACTTTTAGCTGTTTTAACCTCAACGCAACCATTTTTCTCAACCATATCCACTACAGGGAGATTGTTCAAAAATCTGAACGCCAAGATCAACACAAGCTTTCGCTAAACCTAAGCAATAATTAAGTGGATGTAAATGCCCTGAGTTACTATCAAATAAGCCGCCCACATAAATATCACTGCCTAAGTGCTGTTTTTAATTTAGCTTTATCCCAAAGTTGCATATTCTGATAGCCAAAATTTTCATGACTTTCTTTTTCAATTTCAATTAAGTCATCCATTCGGCGCTCATTTAATGCCAATGTGGCATAGCCTTTTTCCAATCGCATTGAATGCCATATTTTTCAATACGCTCATCAATAATATCAATGGCCTCTAATGACATATTCCAAAAGTTTATGCGCTTTTATCTTCGCCAACTTGTTTAACGTATTCATCAATGCCTTCTTCAAAAGCCATTAATTGCCTGCCCACCACTACGACCAGAAGCACCAAATCCTACTCGAGCGCCCTCTAATACAATGACTTTTTCCTTTCTCCGCCAGTTCTAATGCCGCAGATAAACCAAAAATCCAGCCCCGATCACACACACATCAGCATGTTCAATTTGAGTGAGCGGCGGGAATTGAAAATCTTGGTTACGAGAGTCGAAATAATAAGAGCGAACGTGTTCTTGATAGGCAAAATTAAGCATAAAAAATCTCTTAGGAAAAACTGGCAAAAATCTCACCCCGAAAGGGAAATATGTCAAACCTTTTACGAAAAATGCTATACTGCGCGCGCGCAAAAATTTGTGCGTTTTATGATGAACGATAACCCTCGGAGGTCAATAAATTGAAAAAAATTCCTTGCTCACTCACTCAAAAATCTTTTCCTTTCCACCACCGCACTTTTCGCGGTTTCCGCTTTTGCCAATAACAAACTTTACGTTTATAACTGGACAGACTATGTACCTTCTGATTTAGTCGCACAGTTCTCTAAAAGAAACCGGCATCGAGGTGATTTATTCTACCTTTGAAAGCAACGAAGAAATGTACGCGAAACTCAAACTTACTCAGAATACTGGCTCTGGCTATGATTTGGTGTTTCCATCAAAGTTACTACGTAAAATAAAATGATTAAGGAAAAGATGCTTCAACCGATTGATCAAAGTAAATTGACCAATATTCATCAAATTCCTAAACATTTATTAAAACAAAGAATTCGACCCAGAAAAATAAATATTCATTACCTTATGTTTACGGACTTACTGGTATTGAAGTTAATGCGGATGAGATTGATCCTAAAACTATCACCAGCTGGGCAGATTTATGGAAACCTGAATTTAAAGGCAAAGTTCTTATGACCAGTGATGCGCGTGAAGTGTTCCATGTAGCATTACTACTTGATGGTAAATCACAAAATACCACCAATGAAGAAGACATCAAAACAGCTTATGAGCGTTTAGAAAAACTTTTACCAAATGTAGCAACCTTTAACTCTGACTCGCCAGAAGTCCCTTACGTACAAGGTGAAGCTGCAATTGGTATGATTTGGAATGGTTCTGCTTATTTAGCACATAAAGAAAAATCCATCTCTCCAATTTGTGTATCCAAAAAGAAGGCGCAATTTTCTGGATGGATAACTATGCGATTCCAACTACAGCAAAAAATGTTGAAGGCGCGCATAAGTTCATTGACTTCTTACTTGTCCAGAAAATGCCAAAGTTGTGGTAGAACGCATGGGCTTTTCTATGCCAAATGAAGGAGTCAAAAGCATTACTCAGCCCAGAAGTTGCCAATGATCCTAAAACTATTTCCACCAGCATCAGAAATAGAAAAAGGGATTATGCAAGGTGATGTTGGTGAAGCTGTCGATATTTATGAAAAATATTGGAGCAAATTAAAAACCAATTAATTTCTAAATTTAGAAAACAAAAAGTGCGGTGAAATCTGATCTGCACTCCCAAAAAGTTGGACTAACCAAACCAACAATTGAGGTGCAGATTTTTATCGAGTAAAACACTACACAATCAAATTTAAATTACAGGTTCTCCAATCTATTCTTAATAGAAAAATGAGTATTACGAAGCTACCAGTATTTATAATAAACAAAGCTAATGGTATCATTTTTCTATCAGATGGAGGCATATTGTCGATTTCATTACTGAAAATGGCGGTATTCAAAGTATGTCAAGAAAAGGAATTTCTTGAGATATATGACATAAAGTTTCTTTTGGACTATATAAATTCACCGCACTTCTTATATAGCTAATATAAAAAAGGAGCATCAAATGATGCTCCTAAAAATTCAAACCTAACTTACAGCGTGCTCTCTGCTTTTTCAACCGTTCCTTTGACAGTCAAACAAATTTCCGTTGAAATCAAATGAGAAAGCGTTGAAGCCAAATATTCTATTTTTCAAGATTTGCCATTGCCAGATTCATCAAAATACCCCTGCTCTTTCAAATTCGCAATGAACATGGAAAAGACCGCTTTATCAAAAGAACTCCGGCGCGTTAATACCATGCAATACAGATAAACGTTGTGCAACAAGTTGACTTTCTTTTTCAGCTCTGCACGTGAAATATCTAGGTTGTTTTTGCAAAATTGTCACCGTAATGTAGTAACGTTGCAAGATTTCACGCATTCCCGCAGACCAAAGTTGTAAAATACGTACTTTTCGATTTATTGATAGATAAGAAATTATCATTAGAGTTAATCCCTGTTGGCGCAAATTCATCAATAATTTGGTGAATTTGAGTTTTTAACTCTTCTTCACTAAAGTGCAAGAATAACTCGCCTTTTAAGAATGGATAAATCTTACTGACAGCTTCTGACTAATAAATCTTTTTGAATCGCCTCATAATGCAAAAATAATGCTTGCAACTAAAGATGGCAATACAAATAAGTGTTGAATATTATTGCGGTAGTAAGTCATCAACACGGCCGACGCACGTTCAAACGCACAATTTCCCCAAAAGTTATCTTTTTCGACTAACACACCTACACGATCAAGCGTTAATACATGGTTTAACATCATTTCAGGCGTAGCCGTTGGCAATACACATCTCCGAATAAGGGCACGTTTTTGTAGTAATTGTTGATAACTCGCCGAGTTGTTCTAAAAGTTGCTCACGAGAAAGTGCACGCTGACGAGAAGACAATAATGCTGTCCCAACTAAATTCATTGCATTCACTGCGGCGGCTTTATTAATGTTTACCATCATCTGTTTTGATACAGAATCAACATGCAGGAGCAAACCATTTGTGGTTTTTCTTCGTGATTTTGCTCTTTCCAATCAGGGAAGTGTTGACTCAAGTAGTTTGAAAGCGTAATTGGCTCACCAAAATTCACAAAACCTTGACCAAGATTGCGTAATAATTACTCGAATAACCAAACCTGCATTTTCTTTTTCTTTCGCCGCGCCACGTAATTCTTTTTGCGTAAGTATCTACTTCTAATACGTGCTCATAGCCCACATAAACTGGAACAACAGAAATTGGGCGAGTTTGATTATGTTGCAAGCGCTTGAAGTGTCATCGACATCATGCCTGTTTTTGGCGCAAGTAAACGACCTGTGCGGAACGACCACCCTCAATAAAATATTCTACTGAATAACCACGATGGAATAACTCTGATAAATATTCGCGGAAAAATGGCAGAATATAATCTGTTTCCTTTAAAAAGTGCGGCGAATAAAAGAATGCCCCCAACTGCGGAAACATTCGACCCACAGGCCAGAAGTTTAAATTAATTCCTGCTGCGATATGCGGTGGAACAAGCCCTTGATGATAAAGCACATAAGAAAGTAATAAAGTAGTCGATATGACTACGGTGGCAAGGCACATAAACAATCTCATGACCTTCAAGTGCTAACTTTACGTACACGATCCGCATTTTGCACATCAATACCAGAATAAAGTTTATTCCAAAGCCAACGTAAAAACGATCAGCGGCTCGTAAAACTTGAATGACTTACATCAGCAGCAATTTCATCCAAAAATCTTATGCGCTTCTTTTTGGGCTTTTTCAATACTGATATTTTTCGATTTTGCTTCATCTTCAATCGCATGTTGAATCGCTTCTGATTGCAATAATTTATTAAACATAGCTTGGCGATTCGGTAAACGCGGGCCTGTGGCAGAAATGCGCTGTTTAGCAAAATGCATTTTTGCAACTCGAGCCAGCTTCTGCGCAATTTTTCATCGGAGCCATGCTCATTCACCATATAACGTAATGAAACAGCTTGAGAAAAACGTACAAAAGTATCACGTCCAAACCAAATAGCAGCAAAAAGTTTTTGTATGCCATTTAACAAGCGCAAGTTAGGCAAAACCGGATTTATCTTCATGCCCAGGAGAACGCCCCCAAAAGAACAGAAACTGGAATAAGTTGCACATCTAAACTCTCAGAAGTGCGGTGTAATTCGAGGTATTTATTGAAAAATCGTGGTGGTTTCATCTTTCGCACCTTTCGATTTAAAAATACGGCGTCCCTCATCTAAATACACATAACGAGGCAACTTCACACCTGCAATTTCATTTTATCAGCAGGATCAGGCAAACCTAGCGCCAAAACAATTTCGACGGAAAAATAACGAAATCGGTTTGAGAGGTATAAGGCAAAAACATAAACAACTGGTTGGTGAATATTGAGGGAAAGCTCTTCTATCGGATTGGCTGGAATTGGATTATTTTTCACTAATACTGACAGAGGCAAGCTCAATAATTGACGATACTATATTTACAAAATTTGCCATGATAAATTTTTCTCTTTGTTGTAAATTTGAAATATTTTAACACATCCGATCTCAACCGCTTTAAAAAAATTTGGTGGAAGAATGTGACCTAATACACAGATTTAAAAATAACTATTGCAACTTCATGCAATCTGTATACAATACCAGTTATCTGTATTTAAAAAACAGGAGTGTATATGAGACCATTAACAGCACGCCAACAAGAAGTGTTGGATTTATTAAAACGTCATTTAGAAACAACAGGCATGCCACCAACACGAGCCGAGATCTCTCGAGAATTGGGCTTTAAATCACCCAATGCTGCAGAAGAACATTTAAAAAGCGCTTTCACGCAAAGGTGCGATTGAAATCATTCCAGGCGCATCTCGCGGCATCCGCATTTTTAGACAATAGCGCAAATGAAGAATTTGATGGTTTTGCCACTCGTTGGTCGCGTAGCAGCTGGAGAACCTATTCTTGCAGAACAACATATCGAAGCAACTTATCGCGTAGATGCCGATATGTTTAAAACCACAAGCAGATTTCTTACTCAAAGTTTATGGTCAATCCATGAAAGACATTGGTATCTTAGATGGTGATTTATTAGCTGTACATAGCACCAAGGATGTACGCAATGGACAAATTGTCGTTGCCCGTATTGAAGATGAAGTGACGGTAAAACGCCTTGAGAAAAAAGGTTCTATCATTTATTTACACGCAGAAAATGAAGAATTTGATCCAATCGTAGTAAATCTTGAAGAACAAGAAAACTTTTGAGATTGAAGGCATTGCAGTAGGGATCATTCGTAATAATGCTTGGATGTAATCTGAGTAAATCAGCGAATAAAGTGCGGTAAAAAAATTTCCTGTGTTTTACCGCACTTTTCTTAATCTAAAATTCTGAATTTGCCATTCTTTTTACCGCTCTCTATAATGCAATCAATCTTGAATTTAAATAAAGGATGGAAAAATGCAGTTTTCCAAAATGCACGGATTAGGCAACGATTTTGTTGTGGTTGATGGTGTTACTCAAAATGTTTTTTTCACGTCAGAAACCATTCAACGCTTAGCTGATCGCCACCGTGGAATTGGGTTTGATCAGCTTTTGCTTGTTGAGCCACCTTATGATCCTGAACTCGACTTTCATTATCGCATTTTCAATGCCGATGGAAGTGAAGTTTCGCAATGCGGAAATGGCGCCCGCTGTTTTGCTCGTTTTGTGACATTAAAAGGGCTAACTAACAAAAAGACATTGCGGTTAGCACACAAAAAGGCAATATGGTTCTAACGGTAAAAGACGATAACCAAATTCGTGTGAATATGGGTGAACCAATTTGGGAGCCAGCAAAAATTCCATTTACCGCAAATAAATTCGAGAAAAATTACATTCTACGTACAGACATTCAAACCGTCTTATGTGGTGCCGTTTCAATGGAGCAATCCCTCATTGTGTTGTACAAGTAGATGATATTCAAACCGCAAATGTTGAACAACTTGGTCCTTTGCTAGAAAGCCACGAACGCTTTCCCTGAACGGGTCAATGCTGGTTTTATGCAAATCATCAATAAAGAGCATATTAAACTTAGAGTTTATGAACGTGGTGCTGGAGAAACGCAAGCCTGTGGCAGTGGAGCTTGTGCAGCTGTTGCAGTTGGAATAATGCAAGGTTTATTGAATAATCGAGTTCAAGTCGATTTGCCAGGCGGTTCATTAATCATTGAATGGGATGGCGTTGGTTATCCACTTTATATGACTGGCGAAGCGACCCATGTATATGATCGGTTTTATAACCCTTTAATCTTCTTATCCCCATCAAATTCTTAAAGATGGGGATTTTTATCCCTCACTAACGCAAACGTTTTCGTTTTGGTGTTTTTCCTTTATAATAGCCCGCGATTTTCATCTCAAACACAACTCAAAGGTACCCGTATGTTTCAAACTTTTCGTGGCTCACCCGCCCTTTCTGAATTCCGTATCCAAGGCTTAATGCAAAAATTCCAACAAAATCAATTACCGGTGAAATCGGTTTACGCGGAATATTTGCATTTTGTGGAATTAAATCGACCGCTTGTTAGCGAGCAGGAAGCAAAATTAAAAAGCGTTGTTACATTACGGCCCAACCTTGGCAGAGCACGATGCCAAAGGAGAAACCTTTATCGTGATTCCACGCGTTGGCACGATTTCTTCTTGGTCTTCTAAAGCGACCGATATCGCACATAATTGCGGTTTAAATGAAGTAGAGCGTATAGAACGAGGTTTGGCATATTATTTTGAGCTAAGCCAACCGCTTGATGAGAAAACAACAGAAAAATTGACCGCACTTTTACACGACAGAATGATGGAAACCGTGGTGCGTCGTCCTGAAGATGCAGAGATCTTATTCCGTCATCAAGATCCGAAACCGTTCAAAACTGTGGATATTTTAAAAGGTGGACGCGAAGCTTTGGTGACAGCCAACGTAGAATTAGGTTTGGCACTGGCAGAAGATGAAATTGATTATTTGGTGGAAAACTTCACCCAATTAGGGCGCAATCCGCACGATATTGAACTTTATATGTTTGCGCAAGCCAACTCTGAGCACTGCCGTCATAAAATCTTTAACGCGGATTGGATTATCGACGGCAAAAAACAGGATAAATCCCTGTTTAAAATGATTAAAAATACCTTTGAGAAAACCCCTGATTTCGTGCTTTCAGCCTATAAAGATAATGCTGCAGTAATGGAAGGCTCAAAAGTCGGTCGTTTCTTTGCAGACCAAGATGGGCAATATCGCTATCACAATGAAGATGCACATATCTTAATGAAAGTGGAAACCCACAATCACCCAACCGCAATTTCGCCATTCCCGGGTGCCGCAACAGGTTCAGGCGGTGAAATTCGTGATGAGGGTGCAACCGGTCGTGGTGCCAAACCAAAAGCAGGTTTAACCGGTTTCTCTGTATCAAACCTTATCATTCCAAACTTTGAACAACCTTGGGAAAATCCACTTTCCAAACCAAACCGTATAGCTTCAGCCTTAGATATTATGATCGAAGGCCCATTAGGTGGTGCAGCATTTAACAACGAGTTTGGTCGTCCTGCATTATTGGGTTATTTCCGTACCTATGAAGAGAAAGTTAATAGCTTCAACGGTGAAGAAGTGCGTGGTTATCACAAACCGATTATGTTAGCGGGTGGTATTGGTAACATTCGTGGCGAACATGTTCAAAAAGGCGAAATTCCAGTCGGTGCGAAATTGATCGTATTAGGCGGCCCAGCCATGAACATCGGTTTAGGCGGTGGAGCCGCTTCTTCCATGGACAGTGGTAAATCAAAAGAGGATTTAGATTTTGCCTCTGTTCAACGTGAAAACCCAGAAATGGAACGCCGCTGCCAAGAGGTGATTGACCGCTGCTGGCAATTAGGTGATGAAAACCCAATTCTCTTTATTCACGATGTGGGCGCAGGCGGTTTATCCAACGCGATGCCTGAATTGGTGCACGATGGCGAACGTGGCGGTAAGTTTGATCTACGTTCTATTCTTTGCGATGAAAAAGGCATGTCACCATTGGAAATTTGGTGTAACGAATCGCAAGAACGTTATGTCTTAGCGGTTGCGCCAGAAAAACTCGAATTATTTACCGCACTTTGTGAACGTGAGCGTGCGCCATTTGCTGTCATTGGTGAGGCAACGGAAGAGAAACATTTAACCTTGCATGATAGCCATTTCGACAATAACCCAATTGATTTGCCAATGAATGTGTTATTAGGCAAAAACCCCGAAAATGACGCGTGAGGTTTCGTCAAAAACTGTCGAAAATCGACCGCTTGCAACGGAAAATATTCAATTAAAAGAAGCTTTCCATCGCGTATTACGCTTACCGGTGGTGGCAGAAAAAACGTTCTTAATTACCATTGGAGACCGTTCGGTAACCGGCATGGTGGCGCGTGATCAAATGGTCGGCCCATGGCAAATTCCGGTGTCTGATGTGGCCGTCACCACCGCATCATTAGACAGCTATCACGGTGAAGCCATGGCTATGGGTGAACGAGCACCAGTAGCGTTATTAGACTTTGGTGCTTCTGCACGTTTAGCGGTGGCTGAATCGATCACTAACATTGCGGGCACCAACATTGGCGATATTAAACGCATCAAACTGTCTGCAAACTGGATGTCAGCAGCGGGTCATGGTGGTGAAGATGCCGGCTTATATGAAGCGGTGAAAGCAGTCGGCGAAGAGCTTTGTCCTGCATTAGGTATTACCATTCCAGTGGGTAAAGACTCTATGTCAATGAAAACCACTTGGGAAGAAAATGGCGAGAAAAAATCGGTTACCGCTCCGCTTTCTTTAGTGATTTCATCTTTTGCGCGCGTGGAAGATGTGCGTAAAACCGTGACACCTCAATTACGCACAGACAAAGGCGCAAGCCGTTTATTGTTGGTTGATTTAGGCGAAAGAAAAAATCGCTTAGGCGCGACCGCACTTGCGCAAGTGTATAAACAATTAGGTGACAAACCAGCCGATGTGGTGAACGTAGCCAAACTGAAAAACTTCTTCGATGCAATGCAAGCATTAATAGCAGAGCGTAAATTATTGGCTTACCACGACCGCTCAGACGGTGGTTTAATTACTACGCTTGTAGAAATGGCATTTGCGGGTAACTGTGGCGTGGATGTGGATATTTCAGCATTAGGCGACAATGATTTAGCCGTGTTATTCAATGAAGAATTAGGTGCGGTGATTCAAGTATCAGAAAACGAATTAAGCGCCGTGCGTGAGGTATTAAAAGCCTATGACTTGCTTGGCTTAACTTATGAACTCGGTTCTGTAAGCTCAGAAGATCGTTTTGAAATCACGCGTGGTAGCAAAAAACTATTAAGCGAAAAACGCTCTGAATTACGCGGTATTTGGGCAGAACTCACTCACCAAATGCAACGTTTACGCGATAACCCAGAATGTGCTGACCAAGAATTTGAAGCGAAAAAAGCAGCAGATAACAAAGGTTTATCTGCTCACTTAACCTATGATGTGAATGAAGATATTGCTGCGCCTTACATCAGCAAAGGCGTGAAACCAAAAGTAGCCGTATTGCGTGAACAAGGCGTAAACAGCCACGTTGAAATGGCGGCAGCGTTTGACCGTGCAGGCTTTGCAGCGATTGATGTTCACATGAGTGATTTAATGGCAGGTCGTTACAACTTAAACGACTTTAATGCGATGGTGGCCTGTGGTGGCTTCTCTTACGGTGACGTATTAGGTGCTAGCGGTGGCTGGGCGAAATCCATTTTATTTAACCCACAATTACGCGATCAATTCAGCCAATTCTTCGCCAATGAAAACACCCTTTCATTAGGTGTATGTAACGGCTGCCAACTTATCTCCAACCTTGCAGAAATTATCCCAGGTGTAGAAAACTGGCCACGTTTCGTGCGTAATAAATCAGAACGCTTTGAAGCGCGTGCCGCGATGGTGAAAATCAACGACACCAACTCATTATGGTTTAAAGGCATGGCGGGCTCACATATGCCGATTGCGGTTTCTCATGGTGAAGGCCGTGTAGAATTCAAAACACCTGAGAATTTGACCGCACTTCAAGCACAAAACTTGATTGTGGCGCAATATATCGACAGCCATTTAAACGTGACTGAAACCTATCCTGCCAACCCAAATGGTTCGGCATTAGGGATTACTGCCATTTCTAACGTCGATGGTCGTATTGCTGCGATGATGCCACACCCAGAGCGTGTATTCCGTGCCGTGAGCAACTCATGGTATCCAGAAGATTGGTCTGAAGATGGCGCATGGATGCGAATTTTTAGAAATGCGAGAGTGAATTTTAAATAATGTGAGATTGCTCACAGAAAATTAATCAAAAATAAGAGATACTACTAAATTGGTATCTCTTTTTTATTGCATAACCTGAGTAATAAAAAAATGCCAACAATATTAGAGAGTAATATTGTTAATGTTTATATAAAAATTCTTGGGCATTATGCCTGTAATATCAATTGAACTATATGAGGAGTTCTACATGAGTGCATTAGTTACATTGCTAGCTAATATTGTTGCGCCATTGCAACGTCAATTTATTAACTTTATCCGCATTGCGATTTGTGTTGTGATGGTTTGGATTGGTGGCTTAAAAGTTTGTCAATATGAGGCAGATGGTATTGCACACTTTGTGTCAAATAGTCCTTTCTTAAGCTTCCTCTACAAAAACGGTGCAAATGAAGTGACAAATGATAAGGGTGTTTTAGTGAAAGAATATACCTTATAAAAAAACCCTGAAGGCAAAATGGTCGCAAAAAATATCGAATGGCATAAAGCCAACGGCACCTACACAGCTTCTTATATTATTGGCGCAATCATTGTGACAATTGGTATTTTAGTATTAGCAGGAATTTGGTCTCCAACACTCGGTTTATTTGGAGGCTTACTCACCTTTGGCATGTCGATAGTCACGCTGTCCTTCCTGATATTTACGCCAGAAACCTGGGTGCCTAATTTAGGAGGGGACTTCCCAACACCCTAATTATGGCTTCCCATATCTCTCAGGTGCAGGACGACTCGTGATTAAAGATATTATTATGATGGCAGGCGGTTTAGTTGCTGCAGCAGAATGTGCGAAACGCTATTTAGAGAATAAAAAAAGCAGTTTGCTTAATGATTTTTTTGAAAAGGCTTGCTGAGATAAACGGCAAGCTTTTTGTTATTAAAATATAAGAGCTTAATAACATTCAAAAGCTAATTGTAGCGATGAGATTCCTTCTCGAGCATGAGCCAATATGGTAAGAAACGAGGTATTCTGTTGATAGATTGGAAATATTGCTTTAGATGAGAATTTTTTTAAAAATGTGAAGGTGATCCTGTAGTGAAATGGTGATTATTTTTATTAGTTTTTCTTATGAATTGTTTTTAAAAATTATTAGACGTTAGATTCTAAGCAGATTAAACTACCTCTTAGTTGAGTTATAGATGAGCAAAAGGCAAACTTGTGCGTAGTTTTTTTATTAGAGTATAAAAAGGGAAAGTAGTTCTGAGGATACTGAAATTGATATTCACATCAATTTGTGGGGTGTAAATGCTCAAAGATCTGAAAAATGCTCCCTGTTATGGTTTTTGATTTCGGTTTTTATGGTCAAGAATATTAAAAAGTGTTAGCCGTATTATCATGTATTGTCCATTTCATATAGGTGATGTTAAAGACTTAGGGATGCAAGTTATTTTCAAAAACAGATCTTATTGAAGCCATCTTTTAATGAAGATTGCGAAGTTTCTGTCAAGGATTCATCCTAATAGAATCAAAAATTACTAAAAAGGGAGATGGTTTTAAACCTTCTGACTCTAATAAGACAGAGTTTATGCTATATAAATTAAATGAATCATTGATTAGTTTTAGTGACCAAAATGAATATGGGCGAGTAGAAATTAATGTAGAAAATATTTTAGCTGAAAATGAAGATAGTTTGACTAATATAAATGGAATTAATACTTATTATTTTAGGATAAGAATATCTCCGAAAAACTAATGAACCTATTTATATATTAAAACGAGAAAATGAAGGTATAATCCCTGATACAGGATTCATTATTAAGAACAACTGAAATTGTAGATTTTTAGGATTAATGATTTTAGATTCATAACAGAAGATATAAAAGAAGAGGTCTTTAGATTAAATACATTTAATATAAAAAAAGTATTCATTATTTAATAATGAGAAGCTCAACGGATGAATTCGTTTTCAAGTTCTGATAAGTATAAAAGTCGACTTAGAAAGAGAAGTTTGGAAGGATTACATAGAACTAAATAAAAATGACGTAATTGCATATCATTTTAAGGAAGTTTCAGAAAAAGGAAAGTTATATAAAAATATATATCTTTCCTTTACGAATCTTTCAAGATTTAAATATCCTTTAAATGTTCCAGAAAAGGATTTTTGTTATATTTTTAGCTATTATTGTAATTTCAGTGGTTTCTAATTTTATTTATGGTATCTAGAACTCTTTGTGGAGGTTAACTATGAATTATGAAATAATTCGATATTCTGATATAAATCCAGAAAGTTTGAAAGGGTGTTTTCAATCATTATCATTAGAATATTTAGAAGATACCTCGATTATTCAGGGAAGATCCTCAGGTTGAGTCTTTTTATGAGAGCTAGCATACCCTAAAAATTGATATTTGGTACCAAAAAGTTATTAAGGAAATAAATAATTACCCAAAAAGTAGAGAAATGTTTATTTGTTTATCTAATGAGAAAAAATTTATTATCTATCTCAGGTTTAATGATATTAAAGAAAAACATGTGATGAGAAAAATTTGCACATTGAGAGTGAAAGACAATTATCAAAGAAAAGGTATTGGCTCTGAACTTATTCAGAAAAGCATTTGACTTTTTGGAAACAGAAAAACCATTGATTACGGTTCCAGAAGAATCTGAGAAGGTGTTTTTCAAAAAATTTTTAATAAGTATAGTTTTTGAAAAAGAAGGATGAAATTCAGGATTTATATAGAAAGGATAAAGTTGAATATATTTATAATGGTATCTTTAAATGAAGGTTTTTAATGTCAATTAAACCAAAGTATGCTAATAAAAATATTTACAGGTGAAAAACTATATGAATTAAGGAAAAATTTTTCCAGAAGAAGGTAACTTCTATTGTTATTTACTCATCTAGTCCAATAAGTAGTGATTATAGGGGAAGTTGAGATAGACGACATTATAATTGGAAGCCCAGTAAGTATTTTTGAACAATTTGAAGATAAAATTTGTATTTCTAGGAACGACTATTTTAGTTATTTTTAGTGGTAAAAATACGGCTTATGCTATAAGAATAGGTAAAGTTCATAAATACCCCATACCTAAAAATTAAGTGATTTTTGGTATAAAGAGAGCGCCTCAATCATATATTTATCTTCCGTCTGTGGGAAATAGCTCCTAATATATATCCAAAAATTGACATTGATTTTTTTAGAAAAAGAGCGGTCAGAAATTACAGCAAATTTTTGATCATGCTCTTTGATCTGCACCCCAAAAACCTGGACACCTAATTTGAGGTGCAGATTATGTCCTACTCTTATCAATTTCGTTTGAAAAATTATCAAACTCGTCACTGAACAGGATTATGGTATCCGTGAGGTGGCTAAACTTCATAAAATTTCCCACGCTCTCGTCATTTATTGGCTAAAAGCATTTCGGGAAAGAGGGCTTGATGGCGTAAAATCGCCTTATACAAACCTTCAAACCCCGAAAAATAGTGAAGCCAAAGATGAAAAAGAAAGATATTGAAAATTCCAGAAACCACAGACTTTTCACCTAAAGCGTTTAAAAAAGCTGCAGCGAGAGCTCTGCTTTGGCTCGTGCGGAGATTGCTTATCTAAAGGAGTTGGAGAAGCTCGACCGTCAAAAACAGCGACAGAAAAAGAAAAATTATTGAAAGATTGAAGCCAGACCACGCATTAAATGATTTACTTCGTGTGGCTAAAATGCCTCATTCAAGCTTTTTACTATAAAGAGATTAAGCGAAATTATCACGAGGTAAAAAGAGGCTATCTTATCGCTGTATAAAAAAAGAACAGAAAACGAGATGGTTATCGCCCCATGACGTTTAAATTACGCCAAAGGGGTTTTAATTTGAATCATAAAACGGTGTTAAAGCTGATGAATGAGTTAGGGATTCATTCCATTTTACGCAAGAAAAGACATGGGAAACGTGGAAAAACATCGCATATTGCCCCGAATTTACTGAATCGTGATTTTACAGCAACGGCACTCAATCAAAAATGGGTAACGGATGTAACGGAATTTCAGGTTGGGCAAGAAAAAGCTTTTATTTTTCACCGTTGATGGACTTGGCTAACCGAGAAGTGATTGCTATAACTTTGCGACACGCCCGAAGTTTTTCATTGGTAAAAAGATGTTAGAACAAGGGCTTAGTAGGATTAAACCGACAGAATGCCCGATTATTCATAGCGACCAAGGCGTATTGTATGGCTCGGCGGAATGGGGAAAGATGTTGGAGGGTAAAGCGGTGCAAAGTATGAGTCGCCGAGGAAATTGCTATGATAATGCGGTGATTGAAAGCTTTTTGCCATATTAAAATCAGAGTGCTTTTTACTCTCGGACTTATCATTCAATTGCTGAATTACAGGCTGAAATTGAAGAATATTTGGTGTATTACAACCAAAAACGAATTAAACTTGGTTTAAAAAGGATTGAGCCCAGTGCAATACCGAGCTCAATATTTAACTTAACTAACCTGTCCAACTTTTAGGGGCAGATCAAGTGATCTGCACCCCAAAAACCTGGACACCTAATTTGAGGTGCAGATTATGTCCTACTCTTATCAATTTCATTTGAAAAATTATCAAACTCGTCACTGAACAGGATTATGGTATCCGTGAGGTGACTGAAACTTCATAAATTTCCCACGCTCGTCATTTATTGTCTAAAAGACATTTTCGAGAAAGAGGGCTTGATGGTGTAAAATCTCCTTTATACAACCCTTCAAACATCGAAAAATAGTGAAGCCAAAGATGAAAAAAAGAAAGAAATTGAAAATCCTAAAACAATAGACTTTTCTAATTCCACCACACTTTATTTTTCCAAATGACTTTTGACCAACTTTACAATCTTGCATTAGAATATGAGCCTTTGATTTTTGCTGTAAGGAATAAAAATGGAAGAATCTCCAGAATTAGAAAAATACTACGAATTATTACTAGTGTATTGAAAATCGTACTTTGTACGGCATTGATTGCGTTGGCGATTGTACTCATCATTGCCCTTGGAAAAATCACTTATACTTTAGCGATGATGGTGCTCAATACTTCTACTATCGTGCCTTATGATGTAGCTGAACAAGCAGTGATGTTTTTCTTATATTTCGGGTTTATTGGCTTGATTGTGCAGTATTTTTAAAAGCGGCTATCACTTCCCTTTGCGCTATTTTATTTATGCAGGGATCACCGCGATGTTGCGTTTAATCATTGTTAATCATGAAAGCTCGGTGGATACCATCTTATTTGCAGGCGCAATTTTGATTATGGTAATCGCACTCTGTTTGGTGTTATATTCTAATAAACTGAAAAATATATAGTTTTTAGATTCAAAGGTAACAAAAACGCACTTCAATTTGAAGTGCGTTTTTGTCTTTTAAGTTGAGTTACTCAGATTTGCTTTCTAAAAAGTGCGGTTGAATTTTCTTCTATTTTTTTCTTCCGCACTTTCTGGGACGACATCTTGAATTGCCATCACTGATTTCAAAATTCTCTTCGCGAACTTGCTCAGCTAATGCTTTATCACCCGCTTGTTCAAATACATAAGATGCCATCATCAAATCATTTGGCTCTAACTGTTCAGGGCAAGCTATCACGTTTTTGAATACATCTGCTGCTTTAGCAAATTCATTGTTACGAACATATAAATAACCCAAAGCACGATTGATACAGCATTTTTGTTTCTCATCCGCACGTTTTGCACGTTTTTCGATTAGCTTGAGAAGTTTACTATTATCTTCTGGTTGTAAACGTAATTTGAGTACAAAGTTCTTTACTAATGCTAGTGTTATCACCAATTTTCTTCAATACTTCAACAGTAAATTCTGATGCTGACTCATGATCATTACAATCAATTAAACGCTGAATTAAACCAACTTTGAGATCAATATTATTACGACGACTACGAGACTGAGCATCCCACCATTCAAGCAAAACCATCTACGCCTTCTTCATTCATTTTCTCATCAAGCAAACCATTTTCTGTTTGAGAACGAAGATCTTTGAACTCTTCAGCACTGAATAAACCACTATTTTCAACTCCATCTAGAAATCTTATCGAGGGCTTGATAAGCTTTTTAGAACGAAGATAAATTTCTACCGCCAGTTTTAACACTTCTTTATTGCGGCCAGCCATTTCTAGCAAGCTATCCACAGAGCTGCGCGCTGCGGGCAATTTGTTTTGTTGCAATAAAAATACGCGTGCGGGCAATTTCCACCAGCAAATTATCTGAACCAGCTAATTCAGTGGCTTCAATCAAATAGCGATTTGCGCTAAATTCATCACCTCGTTGTTGTGCTGCTTCAGCTGCTTTGATGAGGTTTTAACACTGGCTCAGCAGAATGTTTTGGCATTCTTACCAATCAATTTTTCTGCTTTGGCGTAATCCCCTCATTCATCTTCATCAAACCTTCAAGGGTTTGTTTCTGAGCTCTCACACGTTTACGGCTAGAAAACCAATTATAAGAGCCACGGCTTAAACGTAAAAACGCGTTACGATCCATTCTTAAACCATAAATAATCGCTAAAAGCAATTACGAAGAAAAATCACTAATGTCGTAATCGACATTTCAACGATATTATTTGTTGTTTCAATACGAACATAGCCTTGCTGACCAGAAAGATAAGGGCCCTGCAATCAACCCAGCAAGCAATGCTAGCATTAAAAAGCACTCTAAACATAGGCTATCCTTATTTTTGTGGCTCAGCTTTTTGCCGGTTTGAGGTTCTTGTTTTTTTCTGTTGCAGATGCTTCTGTTGCCGCACCTTCAGCTTTAGGCATAGTTTCAATGGCTTTTTATCCGCTTCACTTTCCACTTTTGAACATCTAACGGCGCACGATTGAGATATTTATCAAGCAAGGTCAAACTTTGTAATTGCTCTGGCACATCGACATAAATCGAAGAATCTGCCAGCTCATCTACTGATTTTTAAGAAATTTTTGCGTCACTTCTGCACTCGTATCAAAATAGCTACGAACCCAAGAAGCAACTCGCATCTAAAGATTGTTTATAAAGTTCATCTTGCTGGCGTGGCACAGCCATAATAGCAAGTTGTAAACGTAAACGAATGTTCTCACGAAGATAAATATCTTGGTTTGGTGCAAGCAATTCTTTTTATCCGCAGTTTGTTTTGACGAAATACGAATGAAAGTGATTTAAGAAAGAAGTTGCGCTCTTTTCCACATTTTGCTGCCAATCTGCAATATCATCAGATAATTTACCGCTCTTTTCTGGCATTTCATCAAAATTCACATTCAGCGCTTGTAACTCATCCACAGTATTGGCAAGCTGTGAAAGTTTTTGCATTACTGCATTTTTGGTCTACACTTGAAAGTGAAAGAAGTTGTTTTTAAATCTTGATTGATTGCAGTACGAATCGCATTCGCTTGTGGGAATTGTTTACCTTAACGAGTGTTTCATCAGCCAATTTTAATAAAGAAATAGCTGTATCAACATCGTTATCTAAAACAAGTTTACGCAAGGCGTTATTTAACAAGAAATCTGCTTCGGAAAATAACCAGTCACTCGGTTGTTGTGCACCAGCCAGTTGACTAACTTGTTTTACTTGGGCTAGTAGTAGCAATTTCTGCTTGTTTTGCCTGCAACTAATTGCTCAAGTTGCTCGACTTTATCTTTTGCGGTTTTTAAGCCTTGTTCTAATTGTGTAACCTGTCCACTATTATCAGACACAGGGGTAGAAACAGCTACACCACTTGGCTTTCAAGTGCGGTTAATTTTTGCTGAATTTCAGCTACTTGTTGCTGACCAAAATAATAACCAGCCCCCCCCACACCTAGTGCAATGAGAATTGCCAATAAACTCAATGCTGTGCCCGTTTTTTTCACAATAGTTTGTGTAACTGGCTGCATCGTTTCAGTTTTTGCAACCACCGTTTCCGGCGTATCACCGACTTTGTTTCAGTGATGTCGTTAGGATTGATCTTTTCGCCATATCAATTCCTTAATAAGTCAGATTGAGTAAGGTATTCAATAAATTCAAATTATTGCCCTTTAGGAAAAATCACAATATTTTTCCCTTTAGGCTTATTTTTAAAAATCTGTAATGCGTTCGCTTTGACAAGAAAAATACGGAGCGATTCTTCCACAAACTGTAAAGAAATGTAAATCTTTACATTAGTGAAAATTAAGTAATTTACGCAATAGAAATTGAAAGGGTTATCCTATCACCTTAGGTTAAAAAGTCATTTTGATTGTTGATATAAGAAACACCTCAGATATGAGAAATTGAATTAAAATTTTGCTTTCTGATCATTTAAAGTCTCTGATGCTTCAAAAACAGTGATTTGCATCACAATTTTTGCATTTATACTCCCTAAGTGGTAAATTGTTCGCCAATTTTGTTGTTCTGGTAGGGACACCGCGTGGAATAGCAATCTAGCACAAGCAAAAACAATGGGTTAGCGCATTGATCAACGCCGTTTTGAGCGTGCATTACAAGGTTCCGGCGATGCATTCCAACACGTTTTAGCGGTTGTTCCTTTACTTTTTACATCTAAACCATCCGCAACTTCCAGGCTATGTTATTCACGCCCCCTTAGGTATTGCAAGTTTCCTCGCATCTGATTATCAAAAAAAGTGGCTCACCAATGAATACGGTATTCACTATGCCGATCATAAGCCTTCAACACTCAAAAGTGCGGTAAATTTTCATGAGGTTTTTACCACCAATTCTAGGCGTTTATTTAATGGGTAGTTTTGGCTCAATAAGTCAAACCTCTTCTTCAGATCTCGATACTTGGATTTGCGTCCGAGACGACTTAACTCCTGATGAACACGCTCTTCTTATCCAAAAAACTAAACGGATTAGTGAATGGGCAATGCAATTTAATGTGGAAATTAATTTTTATTTGATGGATCAACAACGTTTCCGCAATGAACATTATGCTGACCCACTGACTATTGAAAAATAGCGGCTCTGCGCAATATATGTTATTGCTTGATGAGTTCTATCGCTCCGCCGTACGCTTAGCGGGGTAAACCTCTACTTTGGTTGCATTTATGGGTGGAAAATGAAAAAGACTATGAAAAAGAGGTGGCCTCGTTTAATTACGGAAGGGAAATAGATCCAAAATGATTGGGTGGATTTCTGGCGGTTTAGGACAATTTTTCTGCAAACGAATATTTCAGGGTGCTAGCTTATGGCATCTTTATAAAGGGATTGATTCGCCTTATAAATCTGTGCTCAAAAATTTTATTGTTGGAAGCCTATTCCAAGGAATACCCAAACACTTGCTTGATTGCCCGCACTTTTAAGCGAGATTTACTTGCAGGCAATACCAATCCTGATCACCATTTTTGATCCTTACATTGCCATTCTTGTAAAAGTAACCCAATATTTAACCGCACTTTCTGAATTTAAACGTTTGATTTTGTGCGCCGTTGTTTCTATGTGAAAGCAACAGAAGATCTCGCGCGTTTTACCAAGCCAATAATTGGCGTATTCGTCATATGAAAATCCTTGCGCAAGAATGGGGATGGTCTGCAGAAACGGTGAAACACCTAAATAAAGCGTCCATTTTGGAAAATTAAAGGATGTAAAAGAAAAGCCACGATAACGTAATGAAATTTTTTTAATGTTGAGCTATCGCAATTTAGTGGAATTTGCGCGAAAGCATCACATTCACTCGAGCGTCGTGCCACAAGATATCAACATTCTTTTCTCGTAAACTTTATACTGCTTTTTGAAGAACTTCCAGGCAAAGTGTCCTTACTCAACACACAGATATCTCACAATTTATCAGAAGCGCACCTGACTTTTGTGGAAGTTAGAGGCAATAAACATTTTAAAGATGGCTGGTACCTTTATCAATCAACCAACGCACCATATCATGTTCTCCAAAGAACGGGTCATTGAATACGGGGAAAGTCTCAATAAATTAGTCTCTTGGGCATATTTTTAATCATCTACTCACGGAAAAAAACGGGCTTGCCATTTTTAGCAAGAACGTGACTTTGAGCACATTACAACGCTTTGTCACTAACTTGCGTCAGTCTTTTCCAAGTACAATCGCTAAACAACCTAAAAACAGTGATTTATTGAATCAATGCGAAATTCGTAGCTTATTTATTGCCATAAATCTCACCACCGATCCAACATCCAAAGTAGAAGAAGTGTTAACGGGTATTTCATCGCGAGATTTATTTAGTTTTGGTTCGCTCGAACAAAAGCCTTGTAGGCAGTATCGATTTTACTTATCGCAACATATGGAACGAAATCCGAACGCTCCATTTTGAAGGGCAAAATGCTATTTTGCTTGCATTAAAAGTGCTTTCTAACAAAATTTATCGTGGCGTTAATCGCCCAGATTCCATCCAAGTATATTGTTATAGCGAACGTTATCGCCAAGATTTACGCCAATTAGTGATGGGATTAGTCAATCGATGCGTTAGCATCCAAGTCGGCGATATTCAACAACCTTGCCAAACATCACGCTTACGCGTGGCGGGTAAAAACTGGCAATTATTTTTGAAGATCGCGGGATTAGCTTTACAAGAAATAGGAAATGAATCTGTCTGTAATGAAGTTGAAAAGTGCGGTGGATTTTGACGAAGTTTTTACAAACGCCAATTGAAGATGGCGAGACAAACCAAGAAAGTCGTCGCTATCCACCAGAAATGGATGCCTTCGCAAGTGAAGGATTCCTACAATTTTTTGAAGATAATTCCGATGACAGCTTCAATGTTTACATTTTTAGATGAATCTAATCGTCTCGAAATCTATCGCCGCTGCGATGGTGAAAAGATGAAAAAGTGCGGAGATTAATCAACTTTATCAAAATGCTAAACAGGAAGGCGATAAAAATCCTTACAATATTGTTCAACGTAATTTTAACTCACCCTCAATTTTATCAACTAAAAATGGGAAAAAATGGCACATCCATTGTGCCGTTTAAATTCCGCCCAATGAAATAAGTAATATCCTCATTAGAAATTATTTTTTTGGCCTGTTTCACTTTTGTTTTTAATAGATCTTTCCGTACATACACAAATTCAGCTATGATTAGCATATATCAACGCGTAGTCTGAACGCAGGCAACAGGAGGAAAAATGACATTAGATGTGTGGCAACATATTCGCCAAGAAGCCAAAGAACTTGCCGAAAACGAACCTATGCTTTGCCAGTCATTCTACGATTTTAAAACATCAAAAATCTGGGCGGTGCGCTAAGTTATTTATTGGCGAACAAATTAGCCAATCCTATTATGCCCGCCATTTCTCCGTAGAAATTATTGAGGAAGCCTATCAAGCCAATCCTTCGATTATTGATTGTGCGGCCTGCGATATTCAAGCTGTTCGCCACCGGAGATCCCAGGGCTGTGGAGTTATGGTCCACTCCATTACTTTATTTGAAAAGGTTTCCATGCGATTCAAAGTTATCGAATCACCCATTATTTATGGAATCAAAATCGTAAACCTTTGCCCTTTATTTACAAAATCAAATTTCAGTAGCTTTCGATGTCGATATTCATCCTGCAGCGAAAAATTGGTCACGGCATCATGTTCGACCATGCAACAGGTATTGTTGTGGGTGAAACATCTGTAATCGAAAATGATGTCTCAATTTTACAAGGGGTAACGCTTGGCGGTACAGGAAAAGAATCAGGCAATCGTCATCCCAAAGTACGCGAGGGAGTCATGATTGGGGCGGGAGCAAAAATTCTCGGCAATATTGAAGTGGGTAAATACGCCAAAATTGGGGCAAATTCTGTTGTGCTTCACCCCTGTGCCGGAATATGCCACAGCAGCAGGTGTACCATGCTCGCATTAGAGTCAAGATAAAGCGGCAAAACCTGCTTTTTGATATGAACCAATATTTTTATTGGCATTGATGATGGAATGAATTTAAAACATATAAGGAAAACACCATGATCAACAAAGATACCCAACTCTGCATATCTTTATCAGGTCGTCCGGAAATTTTCGGTACAACCTTTCACAATTATTTGTACAACAAAGCTAGGGATTGAATTTCATTTATAAAGCCTTCACCACGCAAGATATTGAGCACGCTATTAAAGGCGTTCGCGCATTAGGCATCCGTGGTTGTGCAGTTTCAATGCCATTTAAAGAAACTGTAGTGCCATTTTTAGATGAAATTCATCCGTCAGCACGCTTCATTGAATCCGTAAACACCATCGTGAACGATAATGGCTTTTGCATGCATATAACACTGATTACATTGCTATTGTAAAATTAATTGAAAAATGTCACTTAAATAAAAATGCTAAAAGTCATTGTTCATGGCAGTGGTGGTATGGCAAAAGCTGTTGTGGCTGCCTTTTAAAAATTCAGGTTTTGAGAAGTTAAAAATTTACGCACGCAACGTAAAAACAGGTCAATATCTCGCCGCACTTTATGGCTACGAATACATTGATTCTTTAGAAGAGCAAAAGGCTGACATTTTGAGTCAATGTTACGCCAATCGGCATGAAAGGAGGCAAGGAAGAAATGGATTTAGCCTTTCCAGCTGCTCATTGATAATGCTAGTGTCGCGTTTCGATGTAGTGGCTATGTCCTGCTGAAACACCCTTTTATTCATTATGCTCAAGCACAAGGAAAACACCATTTCTGGCGCAGAAGTGATTGTACTCAGGCTGTAGAACAATTTGAACTTTATACACATCAACGCCCAAGCGATGAATTAATCGCCGAAGCTGCGGCGTTTTTGCTCGAGCCAACTCTTAACATCAAAAGTGCGGTGATTTTTCACCGCACTTCTAATCTTTCAATAAACCAAATTCTCCAGCTTTCATCCATTTTTAAAATTGACGCGTAATTTTTCGCCAATCTCATACAATTCGCAAATCTTCTTGTTGATGAATTGCCTCACGGTGTGTGTGTCCGTGAATTAATAAATTTCACTCAAACTCTTGTACTTTTTCTGTCGTAAAGGCTTGGTTTACATCCATGATTTCCTGTGATTTTGGCTTTGTTTATCTTGATTACTCTTGCCCGAATTTTCCTCCGCAATTTTCACCCGCACTTTTAATGGCAAGCACAAAAACAAACGCTGCAGCCATTTTTGATGAACTCTACGGCAGGAAATTGTTGATAGCCTCATCATCAATACAAAGCGTATCGCCATGACAAAGTAAGATTTTTATCATAAAGTGTGATTAATTTGATAATCAGGTAAAAGCTGAGCTCCCGTTTCTTTTGCAAAAACGTTCGCCAATCAAGAAATCACGGTTGCCGTGCTGAAAAATAACATTGCACACCTTGATTACTACAGACTTAATTAAATCTTTAACTTGTTGAATCAATGCAGATTGCTCGTCATCACCAATCCAAAAATCAAAAAGATCACCTAAAATGTAAAGCCGTTCAGCCTGTCGGGGGCAAGATTCTGCATAAAATCAACAAAAAGTGCGGTCAATTCAGGCCGATTTTCGCTTAGATGCAAATCAGAAATAAAAATAGCTATGTTTCATAAAAAAATTCCACGATTTTTTTGTTTAGATTAGCACATATTGATATTGAATTTTGCTATACTTTAACGAAATTTTTGTATAGGGACATCCTCATGTTAAAACTACTTCGAATTTTCCTCGTATTAATCTGCTGTATTCTAATTTGTGTACTGGGTACAATTTATTCTTTTATCCGCTTTAAAAATCCAAGCAACGTAGGCATTGTTGCACGTTGGTTTGGACGCTTATATCCACTTTTTGGGCTTAAAAGTAGAACATCGTATTCCTCAAAAATCAAGAGCAGATTGGACGCGCGATTTATATCGGTAATCACCAAAATAATTATGATATGGTGACAATCTCTTATATGGTGCAACCTCGTACAGTAAGTGTGGGTAAAAAGTTTAATTTGGATCCCCTTCTTCGGCATTCTGTATTGGGTAACAGGCAATATTTTTCTTGGATAGAGAAAAACCGCACAAAAGCACACAGCACAATGTCTCAGCTCGCACGACGAATTAATGAAGATAATTTATCTATTTGGATGTTCCCGGAAGGCACTCGCAGTCGTGGTCGCGGTTTTATTACCCTTTAAAAACGGGTGCATTCCATGCAGCGATTTCAGCAGGTGTACCGATTATTCCTGTGGTTTGCTCAACCACGCATAATAAAAAATTAATTTTAAATCGTTGGGATAATGGCAAAGTGATTTTGCGAAATAATGGATCCAATTGATGTTTCAGGCTATACCAAAGACAATGTTCGAGATCTTGCGGCTTATTGTCATGATCTCAATGGAAAAAACGCATTGCCGAACTTGATGAAGAGATAGCAAAAGGAAAACTAAAATGCCACGCCTTTCCCGCCGTCAATTATTAAAAACAGCTGCGATTTCTACCGCACTTTCCGCAGTGCCCGCACCATTGTTAGCGGCAAGCCGTGAAAAATTAGTTGTGCCGCCACTAATTGAAGTTCGCCGCGGTCGCCCGATTGTATTAACAATGCAGGAAATGAATTATCCCCTAGATGGCTCACACAATGTGACAGTATGGGGATTCAACGGTAATTATCTTGGCCCAACCATTAAAAATCAAATCAGGTAGCTTTGCCAAAACTTAATTATCATAACAATTTGCTACAATCAGTTGCCTTATCTATTCAAGGCTTACAAGCATCAGGTGAACTGTTTGGTGGGGCGGCTAGAATACTAAAAAGGCGAGTCTTGGGCACCCATCGTGCCTATTGAACAACCCGCAGCAAGCTGTTGGTATCGTTCCGCACATTAGCCAACTCAGCCTATCAAACCTATCGTGGCTTAGCTGGAATGTGGTTGATTGAAGATGAACAAAGCCTAAAAAGCGAAATCTTCCCAATAAATACGGCGTTGATGACATTCCATTGATTTTACAAGACATGGAATTTAATAATGATGGTCTCCAATTATTCAAACAAAATCAACCGCACTTTGTAGGCAATCGCTTATTAGTAAATGGTATTGAAGCACCATATTTAGATGTTGCACGGGGTTGGGTTCGTTTACGTTTGCTCAAATGCTTCATTAGCTCGCGCTTATGATTTACGCTTGATAATGATCAAGAAATGCTACTTATTGCACAAGATTTAGGTTTCTACCAAAAGCTAAATCGATCAAATCTCTGGTTCTCTCGCCAGGAGAACGCGCAGAAATACTGGTTAATATGAATGAAATTGACAACGTATCTCTCATTAGCGGAAGTAAACGTGGCTTATACGACAAAATGAAAAATATGTTGATCTCAAGCGATGAACTCGCTGATAACACCGTCCTTGAATTGCTGTGCCAAGGGAGAAATGTCAGCATTTAATAAAACAACGAATCTCACTTTCGAAACGGATGCACCAGCAATGTTACAACAAGCCGTTGCACAAAACTCGAGAATTTAATATTGATGTCACAAACGGTTTAATTAACCAAAGACGTTTTGACCCACGCAAGGTTGATGTAATAGTCCCGAAAAGGAACAATTGAACGCTGGATTTTAAATGCCAGTTTACCTGTAGGATTTACTATTCAAGGTGCCAAATTCTGTGGTGGAAAGCCAAGGAGAATATCAATTCCAAGCTGAAGAATTAGCTTGGAAAGATACAGTTTGGGTAAAAACAAAACTCAAATTTTAGTGAAATTTTGATCAAGCATCTTCTGGCAACTACCCATTCTTATTTGGTGTATCGAATTTAATGCTAGAAGATATGGGATGCATTGGCGTACTGATGGTACAATAGCTTCTAACTATCCCAAAAACACCATGAATTTTAATCATTCATACTTTATTTAAAGAGGAAAAATCGTAATGAAAAAATCATTAACATTAGCCGCATCTTTCTTTATGCGAGCATCATCTGTATTTGCCGCATCCGATGTTCCACAAGAACCGAAACCAACACTTTACCTTTTCAACCTATGATATGTCTGGGAAAACTCCAACGGATTTAGGTAAAGATATTTCTCGTTCAGCTAAAAGCACACCAACTTTTGTTGGGTTGTTAATGGTAATTTTGCTAAACAAATTACTGTTACCGAAGATTTAAATCGCCTGAAAAACAACCTTGCTGTATCAGAAAATCCAAATGCAGTTAAAGTTTCTGAAGATAAAAAGACTCACACAATCACAACAACTCGTGATGCATTAAACCAAGGTAAAACGGTAGTAAATTGCTGGAAATTTGATGAAAAGGATCCTAGAGGTCAATATACAATCCAAGTTCAAGATAGGTGCGATTGTTTATGACCCATTGACATTTAACGTGGTAAAATAAGAAAATACTCAGCTTTTGCTGAGTTTTTAATTTTATGTAAGAAAAGTTATAGAAAACTCCTAGATATATCCCACCAACAGTTTATTGAAAAAATATTACTAGCCTTGAGCTTTTTCCAGTATAATCTGACTCAATTTTTCTGACAAATTAAAACAAGACGATGAATAAAAACACACTTTAATTTCACTTGCTATTTTGACTGCACTTTATAGCCAACAAAGTTTGGCGGATTTGCATGAACAATGTTTAATGGGCGTGCCCAAAATTTAGCGGTGAAATCGTGACTGGGGATGTGAATTCTCTGCCTGTACTATATTGAAGCGGATAATGCAGAAATTAACCAACCCAAATGATGCAACCTATCAAGGTAACGTGGATTTGAAACAAGGCAATCGTCATTTGTTAGCACAATCCGTGCAGGTAAAAACAATCAGGAAACCACTAACGCCTTTACGCATGGCTTATGTCCGCAATGGATTTGATTATAAAGATAATCAGATCAATATGTTGGGTAAAAGATGCGGAGTTTAATTTAGATAGTCACGATGGCAATTTAACAAATTCAGAATATGAATTTGTCGGTCGTCAAGGTCGCGGTAAGGCTGATGATATAACATTAAGTAATAACTATCGAGTAATGAAAAACGCCACCTTTACTGCATGTTTGCAAGGAGACAATGCTTGGGCCGTAGATGCGTCAGAAATTCGTCAATACGTGAAAGAAGAATATGCTGAAATGTGGCATGCTCGTTTCAAAGTGCATGGCGTTCCCGTCTTTATACCCCTTTACTTACAATTACCCATTGGAGATCGTCGTCGTTCAGGCTTATTGATTCCAAGTGCGGGGAACATCTAGCCGAGATGGTCTTTTGGTATGCACAACCAATTTATTGGAATATCGCACCTAATTACGATCTTACTTTTACCCCGAAATATATGTCTCGCCGTGGTTGGCAAGCAAATGGGGAATTTCGCTATTTAACCCCTATTGGCGAAGGTAAAGTGGCAGGAGAATATTTAGGTAAGGATCGTTACTCTGAATATTCTAGTGATAATCGAAAACGTCATTTGTTCTATTGGAATCACAATTCTAGCTTTTTACAAAATTGGCGCTTAAATATTGATTATACCCGAGTAAGCGATAAACGTTATTTCAGTGATTTTGAGTCCGTTTATGGTCGCAGCACTGACGGCTACGCAAACCAATATGCTCGTATAGCTTTATTATCAACCAAATTATAATTTTTTTCTCTTTCTGCACATCAGTTCCAGATTTTCGATGAAGTGGACATCGGCCCTTATCGTGCAATGCCACAATTAGATTTCACTATTACAAAACATGATTTGGCTAATGGATGGTTAAATTTCAAATTACATTCACAAGCTGTTCGTTTTGATAATGACAGTGAATTAATGCCAACTGCATGGCGTTTCCATGCAGAGCCTAGCTTTCAAATTCTTTAATGTCAAATAAATACGGCAGTTTGAATATTGAAACTAAACTTTACGCTACTCGCTACGATCAGAAAAAGGTTCAGGAAAAATGCAGAAGACGTGCAAAAACGGTAAATCGAGTGATTCCACAATTTAAAGTTGATTTACAAAGCGTATTAGCACGCGATACAACGTTCTTAACAAAGACTATACACAAACCTTCGAACCGCACGTGCAATATTTATATCGTCCTTACCGAAATCAAAGCAATATTGGTTCAAAACTTAATAATGAGTATTTAGGATTTGGTTACGATTCAGCATTAGTACAACAAGATTACTATTCGCTATTCCGTGATCGCCGTTATAGTGGTTTAGACCGAATTTCATCGGCTAATCAGTTACCTTGGGTGGCACAACGCGTTTTTATGATATTGGTGGTGAAGAACGCTTTAATTTATCTGCAGGTCAAATTTATTACTTAAAGTAATTCTCGTATTGATGAAAATCCAGCGAATAAAACGCCGACTTCATCATCAGCTTGGGCCTTAGAATCTAATTGGAAAAATAGAGTGATAAATGGCATTGGCGTGGTAGCTATCAATTTGATACTCATACCAATTCAACATCATTAGCGAATACATCACTAGAATATAATCCTGAAAAATAATTTAATCCAGTTAAATTATCGATATGCTAACCAAGAATATATTGACCAAAACTTAGGTAAATCAGCCAACGCATATCAACAAGATATTCAACAAGTGGGATTAGTTGTAGGGCTGGGAAATTTGCGAATAATTGGGCTGTAGTAGGACGCTATTATCAAGATCTCGCCTTTACAAAAACCAGTAGAACAATATATTGGCGTCCAGTATAACAGCTGTTGTTGGTCGGTTGGTGTCGGTGCTAGACGCTACGTCACAAAGCCACCAAAAATCAAAAGCATAATGAGGTCGTTTACGATAATAGCATTGGCGTAACCTTAGAATTAAGAGGTTTAGGTACCAATGACCATCAAAGCGGTATTCAAGAAAATGCTAGAAAAAGGGAAAACTACCTTATATTCGAGCATTTAGTTTGGACTAAACATGGTTCAATATAAACGTTAATCTATCAAAAAGAGCGGCTAAAAACAGCCGCTCTTTTGTCACAATATACAAAAATAAAATACTGATTAGCGATTACCTAACTTTTTCGTTTAAAAAACGCTGAGCAACTGATCTTTACTAATCATTTCTTTTTCACCAGTACGGCGGTTCTTATATTCAATCTCACCGTTCTCTAGGGTTTTTCTCACCGATTACAACCATATGTGGTACACCAATAAGCTCCATGTCGGCAAACATCACGCCTGGGACGCTCTTTACGATCATCAAAAATCACATCTACGCCTTGTGATTGTAAAGTGCGGTAAAGTTCTTCGAGCGTATTTTTGCACAGCTTCGAGATTTGTGCATGTTCATTGGCACAATCGCCACAGTGAATGGTGCACTTCATCTGAAGGCCAAATAATACCCGCGATCATCATGATGCTGTTCAATCGCTGAAGCCACCACACGAGTTACGCCGATGCCGTAGCAGCCCATTGTCATTACAAGTGGTTTACCATCTTCGCCTTGAACGGTCGCTTTCATTGCTTCAGAATATTTTTACCCAGTTGGAAAAATATGTCCCCACTTCAATACCACGTTTAATTTGAAGCGTGCCTTTACCATCTGGACTTGGATCGCCTTCTACTACATTACGTAAATCAAATATTTCGGCATTACTACATCGCGTCCCCAGTTCACATTGAAGTAATGTTTTTCCATCGATATTCGCGCCACAACTAAAATCAGACATTAACGCTACAGTACGGTCAATAATTGCTGGAATATTTAAATTCATCAGGGACCTAAATGAACCAACACCCGCACCAATTTTTCGCTTTTAATGTCTGCTTCATCTGCAAACTCAAGAGGATCCGCCACTAATGGGTGTTTTTGTGCTTTGATTTCATTTAATTCATGGTCACCACGAATAAATCAACGCAACAAGCGGTTGGTTTTCATCTGAACCTTTACAATCAACGTTTCTCACAGTTTTTAATGATTGGTTGATTAAATTGTTCTACAAGCTCATTAGTAGTTTTCGCATTTGGTGTATCCACCAATGTCATTTCTGCAGTTGGTGCTTATGCCGCCGACTGCTACCGCTTCAGCAAGCTCAATATTCGCGGCAAAAATCCGATTCTGTTGAGAATACAACGTCATCTTCACCGCTTGAAGCTAACACTTGGAATTCAGTGAGAAGCTGAACCCACCCGATTGATCCTGTATCCGCTTGTACCGCACGGAAAATCTAAGCCTGAAACGGTTAAAAAGAAATGTTACTGTACACTTGATACATCACATCATAGGTTTGCTTTGCAAACTTTCTTGGTCGTGTGAAATGAATACGCATCTTTCATAATAAATTCACGCGAACGCATTACACCAAAAACGAGGGCGTACTCATCACGGAATTTAGTTTGAATTTGGTATAAGTTAAGTGGAAGTTGTTTGTATGAAGAAACTTCTCGGCGCACTAAATCAGTAATCACTTCTTCGTGAGTTGGCCCAAAGTAACAGTTACGGTTTCCGCGGTCTTCAAAACGAAGAAGCTCAGGACCATATTGCTCCCCAACGACCAGACTCTTCCCATAATTCCGCAGGTTGCACCACTGGCATTAATACCTCGATTGCAACCCACCTTTGTTCATCTCTTCGCGAATAATCTTTTCTACTTTTTTTCAATACGCAATACCCGTCGGCAACCAGTTATATAAACCAGATGCCATTGGGCGAATCATACCTGCACGCAACATTAATTGGTGGCTAACAACCTGAGCATCATTTGGCGTTTCTTTTTAAGGGTGGAGAACAAATATTGACTTGTACGCATGAAATTAACCCAGATTCTGATTGGTGAGAGTATAAATCAAAAAGTGTCGTTGTTTAACCGCACTCTTTAAAGTTATGCAAAAATTTTCTGCTCATTACCACAAACGCGCTTTTTCTTTTACCCGCTATCAAGGATGTCCAATCATTTGATAATTGATTTTACTTTTATCAATATAATCGAGAATTTTCTGATATATTTCTAAATGCTTCTTTTAATGGTGTGCAAAGGTTAATTTTATGTCGTCATCCAAAAAGTTCATAACAATTCATCGCATAGTTATGCATGTCTGTAATAGAATTTTTATCGACAAAGACATAGCATTGGTTTTGCACCCAATAATGAAATAGTCTCCGAAATATCATAAAAATTCTTAAATAAACTTTCTTGGTTTTTAGAAGAAACATATCTACTAATAGAACCTTCTCATCCCTTCTATACATATAGAAAGGATTGATAAATCACATAATTATTAATATAGCTGAATGAGCGAGAATGTCCAAACCACATCCTCAAAAAGCCCGTCCTTTAATAAAATAAAGCTTATTATCTTTGATGATTTTTCTTTAAAAATTTTTGTATAAGAAAAACCACAAAAATGCCTTCTTACTTAAATACGCATATTCACTATTAAAATTACCTGCAATCTTTTTTATTGGTCAGTATATGGTTGATTGTATGATTAGGGTATACACTACTCATATAATTAATAATCAACCAGGCTGTTGATATTCATCAATTAATGCTTCAACATCATTTAATATTTTGAGTACCATTCCAATAATCATCATCATCCAAGAAAATCAATATATTCACCACGTGCAATATCAATACCACAATTCGAGCCTCTGAAAGTCCGCCATTTTTGCTTGTGAATAAAGACAATATTTTTATGTCGCATAACGGATACAGATATCCATTGAAGAATCCAGTTGATCCATCATCAACTAAAATTAACTTCATAATTCACAAATTCTTGAGTTAAAACAGAATCAAGGCATTGCTCTAAATATTTTTCAACATTATAAACCGGCAATAATACTCAAATAAAAGGAGTATCTCACTGCTTTGTAGCGATTTATCTTTGATTTGTTTTCCTAAAAAATGTTGAACTTTGTGCAATATTTTCCGGATTATAGAATTCACTTCCATTGCTCCGCTAACCAATATGCTTAATTTCATTATCTACTAGTTGTTGAAATACATTTTTCTAATTAAACAGAGAGACGTCCTCTTTGTTGTAATGGTGCGCCTCGAGGAAAACAATAGCATGCGCCTCATCGTCGTTTGCTTGAGCGAGTTCTTCCTTCATCATCTCGTTGTAATTTAATCGACGCCATAATGAAAGTATCATTTCTAATGTAATCTTGAATCAGTCGTTCATAATTCTCAGCTAATTCAACATTACTTTTCAGAAATTAATACAAATTCATCATCTCTGAATATCTGAATCTTCCACAATAGTTTTTCTTCAACATTTTATATGAGAAAGTGTTCTTGATATCTCTTCATTGGTAATCTTTCTATGTAAACACATTTAGTAGCTTTTTCTGTATTAGAAACTCAGATCGGAAACATATGACTCACTCTGATTTTCATCAAATGAAAACCGGTATAAACTCGTATTTTTCAATAAAAGATTGAGATATTTTGATTTATCCTCTGAATAAATCCATATAACGTTTTAATTTCAGACATACATTTCCTTTAGTATTTGCATATTATTTTTCCCCAAAATCGCCTTATGCTCTTGGATTAATCTCATAAATGGTAAACCAAATCGCTCTAATTTTAATCGTTCCCACGCCATTAATTTGCAACATTTTCAATATTGCTTGTTGGCATATATTGTGCCATTTCTTGCAACGTCGCATCATTAAAGACACATGTACGGCGAATATATATCGGCAATTTGTTTGCGTAAGAAACGCAGGCGTGCAAACTAAATCCTTATCGTATTTGCAACACTTTGGCGTTGTGGATTGTGGGCAATTTACTTATATGAGGAAATTCGAGGCATTGCTGGTTCTAATGGTTCTTCTCACCTTTCAGGAATCGCTTTTGCACCTTCAGTAAGTTGCAACGTGTGGATTTAATTCACCAATGACCTGTTGCACAAAACCCAAATGAATAAGCTGACGAATAACAGACTGCCAATGTCTTTGCTTTATCTTTTCCGATGCCACACTGAAAAGTTTATCATGTTGGTCATTAATTTTCTGATTGTGCATCTCCACCCAAACACCGCAATCACATAATGAACACCGTAACATTGGCCCACTCGATAAATAGTAGACATTACTTTTTGCGCAATCGACTAGCCATCATGTAGGAGGATCAGGCAAATATCACCGGTTGGTTACATGGTGTCTGTCGATGCTCACCAAAAATAATTGAGTGAAGCACTCAAACGACAAGTCTGGCTTTCGCAAAATTCACCCACCAGCTTCTAATTTATGCTGCTCAATCTGACGCTGTATGTTTCTGGCTTTTCTAAAGAGAATTTTTGTAACCAAGCGTAATCCGCAGTGCTCATAAAACAAAACAGCCTCAGCAGGTAAATCATCACGCCCCTGTTTGCCCTGTTTCCTGATAGTAGATCTCAAATACTGCGAGGTAATCCAAAATGAGCAACAAACCGCACATTGGATTTATTAATCCCCATTCCAAAAAGCAATGGTTGCGACGACTACTTGAACAATATCACGCTGAAAATCCTGTTGCGTACGCGCTCACGCAATGCTGTTTCCATTCCCGCGTGGTAAGCAGCAGCAGAGACACCCTTTATTGCGTAAACTTTCGCAATTCGCTCAACCTTTGTTTCGGCTGTTGCAATAAATAATCCCACTTTTGCCCTTTTGAGCCAACACAAAACGTGTCAATTGCTCCATTGGTTTAGTATTTTTCTTCCAAAGTATAACGAATATTTTGGTCGATCAAAACTACCAAATATATTTATGCGGATTTTCGAGATTGAGGAGTCAAAATATTCGCGGCGAGTCGAATAATCAGTTGAAACAGTGGTGAGCGCCATAATTGGCGCATGAGGGAAACCAGCTTTTGACACCCGCCAAGTGATACTCAGACGAAAAATCAGTCCCCCATTGAGAAATGCAGTAATGTGCTTCATCAATCGCAACAGAGCTCACTCAATTATAAGAAATAAGTTGAAAGAAACTGTTCGTCATCACTTTTCTGGCATATAAGAGCAGTTTCAGTTGCCCAGAAATAGTTTCTTATTTTTTGTACTTGTTGCTGCTGTTCTAAAGTCTGACTAGAATTAAGAAAAATCCGCCTCAATTCCATTAGCTTGCAACTGATCCACTGATCTTTCATCAAGGAAATCAGCGGAGAAATCACTAAAGTTAAACCAGCAAAACAAAGTGCGGAATTTGATAAACTTTAGAGCGATTTGCCATCTCATTGTACCTTATGCAAAAGCATCTCGCTGTTAAAAGCGATAATGACCCTTCCTGCCCTTTACGGAAAGATTGATAACCAAAACCGATTTCAAAACAGAAAGAGCGGTTGGTATTATTTTTGGGTGATAAATGAGAACTCAAAGTGATCTTAGAAACCTGCACGTTCTCGCCATGTGCAGCACAAAGCTTCTACTAAACAATCCCCAAAAACGTTTTTCCGTCATTAGAAACCCAGTCGCCATTTTTAAAAAGCAAAATGAAAAACCACCTAATTTACTCGCAATCCAAAAGCTCAAGTAATGGTTCTTGCTTGTTAATCACTATTTGTGTAAGGATTATCAAAGGTGATTGTAAATACTGAACCTTGCGTCCAATCTAATCACACCTTGCTTCTAATTCTTCTTCAATGCCAAACTTGTTCAATATTTTGGGTGAAATTCTGCAATATTCATAAAATATTCCTGTTTTAAATTGATAGAATGCAGAAATGAAAGCCTTTCTTTAGCTTGTGAAAGGCGGATTTACCGATGATAAGAGAGAGAGATGAAAAACTACTATCAATTTTAGTGCTTAGTGTAATTTGCATTGTGACAACAGGATGCGGCGTAAAAGGTCCTTTATATTTCCCAGAAAAAGAACAAGCCAACAAACCAAATAGCGATTATCCAAATTACAATCCCAAAATAAAAACAGGAACACAACATGAATTTCTTCCAATATAAAATAATAAGCTATGCTGAAGATATTCCGTTCAACAACTTGCTGAACAATTCGGTACACCTCTTATGGTATATTCTCGCGCAACACTTGAACGCCATTGGCATGCTTTTTGACCAGCCTTTCGGTAATCGTCCTCACTTAATTTGCTTTGCCGTAAAAATCTGCTCGAATATCGGCGTATTAAACATCATGGCAAAACTAGGTTCAGGTTTCGATATTGTCTCTGCAAGGCGAACTTGAGCGTACTTGCCAGCGGGTGGCGATGCATCAAAAGAGCTCCTTTTCGCGTTGTTGCTAAATCCCGAGAAGAAAGTATTCGTCGCACTGGAAGTTTGAAACCGTTGCTTTTAATGTAGAATCCAATTTTCTGAACTCAACACATTAACCAGATCGCAGGCGGAGATGGGGAAAATAAGCGCCAATATCTTTACGAGTGAATCCAGATGTTGATGCGCATACACACCCTTATATCTCAACAGGATTAAAAGAAAATAAATTTGTATGTAAGGTAAATGAAGCTCGAGAGGTCTAAAATTAGCCTCAACGCTGCCAAACATAAAAATAACAGGGATGGGATTGCCATATAGGCTCACAGCTCACTGAATTACAACCATTCTTAGATGCAACAGATCGATTAATTGTCCTAATGGAGCAATTAAAAGAGGAGGAAATTACATTGAAACATCTCGATCTCAGGCGGTGGTTTAGTGACTTATACGGATGAAAACGCCACCGCATCCAAGCGATACGCAAATGCATTGTTAGAAAAACTAAAAATTATCCTGAACTGAAATTATTCTTGAACCAGGCAGAGTACTTTCTGCAAATGCAGAATTTTAGTAGCAAAAGTACAATACCTAGTAATGAAAGTCGTAATTTCTCGCAATTACCGACACAGAATGAACGATACGATCTCCCGCCCTGCATTGTATGAGCTATATGAATATCAGAAATTGACCCGCACTTCTAACAAGACAAAAAGCTATTTATGATGTTGTGGGGCCAGTTTGCGAAACGTCTGATTTCTTTGGGTAAACAACGGGAACTTTCTGTTGCTGAAGGTGATTATATTGCTCAATGCTCAGCTGGCGCCTATGGAGCAAGCATGTCATTAAACCATAACTCGAGACCCCGCACTGCAGAAGTTTTAGTAGATGGCGATCAACCCTATTTTGATTCGTCGTCGAGAAACCTTACAGGAACTTTGGGCATTAGAGTCGACCATTTAATCTTTTCTTATCTCTAAAAGAGCGGTAAAAATTATCCATTTTTCTACCGCTCTTTTTCTATCCATCAATCAACCTCAAAACAGTAAGTTTGTAAGATAAATCAAATCTATTCTAGATTGGCATAGAATGGAATTCTTTATAGAATATTATGTTTTTAAAGTGGACTTTTGCCACTAAAGGGGAAATTATGCAAGAAAAACTCAAAAGGTTTTATTGATTGACGACCATCCGTTAATGCGTCGTGGCATTAAACAAATCCTTGTAGAATTGACGATAACTTTGAAGTGGTGGCGACGTAGCAGCGGCACAGAAGGGATTTCTGTGGCATGCCAAACATCACCTGATGTGATCATTCTCAATCTCAAACATGAAAGGACTTTCTGGGTTAGATACGCTCAAAGGATTAGCGCGAAGGCGCGATGCGCGAATCTTAATTTTAAGTGTCTGATGCAAAAATGATATTTATACTCTGATTGATGCAGGTGCAGATGGTTAGCTTGTTAAAAAGATACGGAACCAGATACTTTGCTAGATCAAATAAAGCGCATTGCACAAGGTGGTCATTCTGAGTGATTCTATTAAAAATTTACTATGAGGAACGTATCGCGAAGAAAACCCATTGGACAGCCTAACTGAGCGTGAGATGGGAGTACTTCGTCAAATTAACTGGCTATCAAACAAAGCAAATTGCAGCACAACTGTTTATTTCGAGAAGAAACGTGAAAAAGTACATATCCGTAATTTATTACGCAAATTAAAATGTACATTCTCGTGTTGCCGCAACCGTGTTATTTTTGGAACAAAATCGTTAAAGAAAATGATTTATAAAAATGCGCTTAGGAGACTCTAGCGCATTTTTCTTTTAAAATTATAATATTTAAATTAGCTCAATAGATTTAATATCTTCTAATAGTATATACAATTCTTTTAATATCTTGTCTCAAACTGTACTACTGCACTTTTCGCTTCTAGATCCAGACGCATTCTTTCTCTTTCAAGCAATTTACGATCATCATGTGTAGGCATATCAACACACACTAACTTCATATAAGTTAGCCATCGCAGGATAAGATGATAGTTCACTGTAAAGGCATTAATAGCATTGTTAAGACGAATTACGCCTTCAGAAAAGATTAATACGACATATTCTTCAGACTGCATTGCTCGCGCAATAATATCGTGCTCAATCTCTAATCGTATAACCCATGATTGTTCATAGCTTTTGTACACCAATTCCTTTTGAACTTTTTAGCTGCCTTTAATAAAGGATTGCATATAAACTCGAGCCAGTTAAAAAGAAAAAGTGCAAATGACAAGAAATATCCCAAACTCGTAACACTCATTCTAGTGGATTTAATATCGATACGCTCGAAAGTGCGGTATAAATCATCTTCACTTTCATCTTCGTCTTCAATGCCAAGTTCTTCCAAGTAATTCAGTAGAAATCGATCTCAAGCATTCATCTTACAAATTGTTGATTCTGCTAATAGTAGCTGCTCAAGCATCTAAAGCATCCAATAATTCCTATTAAGAATTTCTATTATTTTTCCAGATTTTCAAGCTCTTTTCATTTGGATCTTGTCACCTGTTTTTATTACAGGAATCAATTGACCTTTTTCGGGTTTAGCATTAATAAATCTCAACAACCAACGGTATCTTTTCTTACTACCAATTCTCTTGGATCTTTTAATTTCATTTTGAAGTTTATTAGCTTTTTCTTCAACCGCACTATGACGAGATCCAGAAGCCAAACCTTTATGCTTTACGTCTTATCTTCACGAGCTAGCGTCCATCCATAGCGTGTAAGCTTTTTACAGAGCGTGCCTTTGTTGCATATCTATATCTGCTTTTCGAATTGGCATAATATCGGTAATTCGGCGTGTCTTTACGAGCTCATGAGGTAATCCTTCTAAAAATTTTGCGGATTGTATCACTAGTGCATTTTTCCCTCACCTTCACAAACATCAAACTTTATCTATACTTATTTAAAAGTATTATAAATTCCCACAAAAACAGTGGATTCAATCCGGGTTCTTCTTGTTTTTATTTTAATCTAAAGTCTCGTAGTTTGGTAGCCTGGCGGGTGCCCTTACCTCCGC
>BNJT01002298.1_pt1 | contig 42846 bp, 73 predicted proteins | sample 8540491 | NCBI WGS metagenome assembly BNJT01 (sample SAMD00202455, study PRJDB9452) | human saliva metagenome | host: Homo sapiens | reverse complement strand
AAAAAAAGTCAGGAACTTTTTCAAGTCTCAAATGAGACTCTAACAATCCCAATACAAGAGTTAGAATAATGTCTTTTTCAGTCCTTATCTGATTTCAAGCAAATAAAAAAACAGCAAATCTTTTTGATTTACCGTTTATAATATGATGCAAATACAATTCCCATAATATGGGTATCAAAACAAAAAAACAGGCTCTCCGAAAACTCGGAAAGCCTTATTTAATGTTATTTCTAGCTTCCTCGCCTTTATACTTTTCAAGGCTCGGGACAAAAAGGTTCACTGGACCTTTTTATTTAGCGATTGGGTAAACAGAAACTTGTTTTTATAAAAAAATAGATTTTAATAAAGTTAAATAGCGTTCAAAGTCTTGTCAAATCAACGTTTTTTTATGGTTTGCGATATCTAAAAAAAGTGACATATAAATTACTTTTTGGGTACCAAAATGGGTACCAAAAAAATCGTGATCTCTAATGCTATGTTTAAATAAAAAAATCTTCATCAAAAAAATATTAATTTTAACAAAACACCGTTTTTGACAATAATCAAAAAAATAAAAAGGATCTATTATTAACAAAATGGCATTTTTTTGACAATAATGCCCTACATCCGCCCTCCCTATTCTTCAAGAAATCGCTTTTTTTGAACAATAGGATTTAGATTTCTGTTTCTAATCGTTCAAAAATGCCTGTTTTTTTGCAAAATAGAAATACAAACTCTAATTTTGTTAACGTCAACAAAATTGGCAACCAAGCGCTTTGTAAAGCTATTTGTTGATCTCGACAAGTCAATTTCCGAGCAAAAATAAAGATATTCAAGCGAAAAAGAACACTCTAACCCTATATCTATAAATGTTTTTCAGGAATTTCATGCGATTATCAAGCGTATTTTAGAGCAAACAAAAAACCGCAAGCCTGAGCCTGCGGTGAAAAGAACAATTTAGAAAGTTTCCTTTCTATTTATTTTTAAGATTATTTTGTTGTAATCAAGCCATCTGGCTCAACTGTGAATTCTGGCTTGTCTGCCATTGTTCCGTCTGGTTTGAGGTAGTACCAGCCTTGACCTGCTCTGACGAATTCATTAGATACCATGTTACCGTCTTTGCTGTCGAGGTAGTACCAAGTATCTTTGTACTTGACCCATCCTGTCTTCATGGCACCCTCAACGTCGAAATAGTACCACTTATCAGCGATTTTCTTCCAGCTTGTGGCCATCTCGCCTGATTGGTCAAAAGTAGTACCAGTTGCCGTCTGTGTGCTTCTTCCAGCGGTCTGCAAGCATGTAGCCTGAACCGTCGAAGTAATACCAGCTTCCGTTGATTTTCTCAAACTTGTCTTTTGGATAGCTTCCATCTGAGTGTACATACCAATAGCCTGTATCATTCTTCTGCCAGCCTGTTTCGGCGCCTAGGCCGTTCTCAATATCCTGCTTAAACTGTTCACGGCTAATACCCCATTTCGCAAGATATGGATACGGGTCAACGTGGTCGCTGCTGTTATCCGGCTGGTTGTTGGTACAGTATTCATGCGTTTTGATACCTGCCAAGTCGTCTGTATCAAGAGTTTTCGGCAACCCTGCTTCGTCTGCTAGATTTCGTAGCAATTCGATATAAAGGCGATAGTCTGTCATGAACTCTTCTTTAGTTGAATGGCTTTCAATCAATTCAACTGCTGCATAGGTTTCAGCATTCCAGCCGCCTCCAACATCATAGGCTCCATTATTAGTTGGTCCTACTTGCATCACACGACCATTCCCAACAACATGAGAGAAAAAGCCTGAATTGACAGGCCTGCGCATATGATAGTCTGCTTCATTCTGAGCGGTTGAGTTGCGATTGCCTGTTGAGTGGGCATGCACTTGACGGAAAGGCTCGAACCCAACAATCGGCAAATCTGTACGTAGTCTGCTTGTATCGATATCCATACTTACTCCTCACTTGGTTTCTTGTATTCTAGCGCTCGTGTGCTGTCTGTGATTCCGCTTGTTGTTGGGTCATTGACCAGACCGATTGCAGTCAAGAACACGAAGACCGCATTGACAAGCAGAATTAGCTTGTTGCCGATATCACCCAAATCTAGATGATATCCAAAGACTGCTGCACCAGCTTGCAAGAGAAGTAAGAAGGCTGGGATAGCAGACAGGTAAAAGGTTTTATTTTTTAGTCGTAGTTTCCAATTAATCATATGTTTTTCCTTTCTTTTATGGTAATTGCGTTGGCCAGTCGTCTTCCGTTAAGTAAGAAAATGGGTTGACGTGATTGTCTTGTTTACTAGCGACAATCTGCAATTGCCATATAAATCGACGCTTAAAGACCTCATAATACTGAATCATCACACACCCTGTCCCTTGTGAAACTTCCGAATTTTTCTGCACCAGTTGTAGCTCTTTGGAAAACTGAAGCAGTTTGAAATATAGTCTGCGCAATATCGTTAATAGGTCGAAAACCCGTTAATAGATAATACATACATAATGTTAAAATCTCCGTTCTCTAACACCAAATTAGCTGTAGCACTAACAGTTGAAGTTTGAATCTTAGGTTCGAATTTCACATGTACGACATCGTTGATACGTCTGAAATACATTCTATTTACAACATCAACGTTCAACGTTTCATCCATATCCTGCTGCCAACCTAATACCCACCCTGTATCTCCATGAATGACTTTCCAACCCGTATTACCAGTACCTGATTGTTTTTATCCATTTCAACGCACCATTCGTCATATTGACATCTACATAGGTCGTACCGATTTCGGCTGTGATACGGCCTTCTGGCGAACCTGTACCACGGATTTCTTGCCCTACGTTTGTTGGCAGAGGCAGAGTGACATTATTACCCCCAGCGATACCGAGTGTATTTCCTGTCAAGGTCAGCCTTGGTTCAGGCTTTTGGTTAATAGCTTTCACATCACGGCCGACTGCTTGAGCAAATTCCTCTAAATTATTCATGGCAATCACGCTTTCGCTGCGTTATATGTTGCTACTAGGTCGAGGTTGGCGAGCTCGTCAATACGACGGCCGAGATCAGCCAGTTTTTGCACGACTGCGCCTTCAGTGCTACCACTCATTTTAGCGATTTCCTCAGCAAGCTCTTTAAGAGTGTTGAGGTTTTCAGGTACCCCATCACCTAGAAGGTCATTCTTAACTGCGGTTTTTGCCTGCTCAATAGCTTGCGTTAGAGTAGCACTGTCAATCTTCGTATCGATTAACTGCTTCAGCGCCTTATAATCAACTCCCAATGCTTGAGCGAATGCGATCCATTTACTTGTATCCATAATTTCTACACCTTTCCAAGATTATAGTACGTGAGCAAGTCAGGTATTTCCGGACATGCTCCACCTTCGCTTGCAGTTCTTTCTGCAAGCTGTTTTTTTACTTCTTCTGCTATATCCAGCTCCTTAAGAGCATGGACTTCCTCTGTGACCAATTCTTTATCTGAAGCCACTATTTTGATATGTGTCTCTTTGTCACTTGGGAAAATATACCCACCAGCGCTAATCTCTAAGCGGTATTTCCCAATTGGCAAGATAGTGTCCAGATTAAAATTCACGCTTGAGTTCGTGACAGTTACCCTCTTCTTCCACTGGTACTTGCCCATGGTCAGACTAACGACCGCCACCTCCCCCTCAAGAGAGGGGACAGCTCGATAATCTTCGTCTAAAAGGACAAATCCAAAGGTAGAAGCTACATCACCCTGTTTAATGAGGTAACCGCCATCTACTTGAGCAAGATTGGTCGTATTGAGATTACAGACCATTCTGCGCCCCTTTCTCTTCTTCAACTAAGATGTCGTCCCTGATTTGCAACGCTTCAAAAATTGTTGTACAAGTGATCTATGTAGCCATTGCCACCAAGAGCCTTGTAGCTATTGTGCATGTTCTCGACCACGTAGAACTCATCCTTGGTAGTGAATCCACGTCGGATAGCTCTACGAATGTCACGATCAAGGCGCATCCTCATCGTAACAAGGTGTGCATCGTCGTGCAATTTTAGCTTTGCTTGTACTTCGTCAATTTTGGTGTTGCTGTCGCATGCAGTTTTTTGGACATCTTTGATTTGTTTCTTGACATCATTCAATTCTGAAATGATTTGGTCTGTCTGTTCCTTGGTCTTCTTCGGCATTTTATAGCCCAACCAAGCAATGACGATTGGCGTGGCAACTGGTAGCACGTTCATGAAGAAATGCTCTGTTGATTGTAAGACGTCCATAAGCACCTCTACTGTTCATTTGGCGCTTTCGGTGCGTTAAACTTCCAAGTTGCTAGAACGCCATTCTGGTAAGGTGTTCCTTCAAGTTGAGCAAGGGTTTCTCCTTGATAAGTAAAGGACTGATTGGTTTGAATCAGAATGCGTTTACCTTCTCCATTGATTTCAGCGTGACTTAGGTCTTCCACCGCAAAAATTGCACCGGGTTCATAAACTTTGCCAACTTCAGCAAGTGGGAATAGTTCAACAAGTTCCTTGTAGGTTGTCCCGTAGGATAGTTTCTCACCCATGATTGAATCTTGTGCCATGACTCGCACTACTTTGTCAATTTTATTTGCAAGAGCAGACAGTCTATCCTGTTCGCTCTTGTTTTGAGCAATCTTCTGATTAGCCTGTTCAAGCTGCGCCTGTGTTTTGACGATGGCACTGCCTGGATCTAGCTCAGCTTTTAGGATATCCAGCACATCTTGAATCAAAACATCTTCTGATTCATTTGTCCGATCTCCTGCGAGCTCACGCATGTTCGTACTGTAACGATTGCCTTCTGATAAATGAATTTCAACTACTGTCTTGATATTATCTCCAAATCCTCGAGTATAAGGCTTGCTTGCTAGTTTGTAATTATTAATTGCCATTTGTCATGTTTCCTTTCACTTCTTCAAATAACTCTTTTAGAGCTGGGTCATATTCTAGAACCTCTTTCATCGTGTGCAATTCGCTTGCTGCATACAAATAAAGAGCCTCATTCTTAGCTGATTCTTGCTCACTGACTGCTAGCTTTTTAGTCAGCGAATCAAGTGTTAACTGATTTACTACTGCGTCCATGTTGTTATTCATGCTATTGTCTTCTCCATTTTTTCTATTTTTTGATTTAATTCTTGGATGGCTTTGATTAAGTAAGGTACCAGTGCAAATGTGTTATATGTGTAAACTCCATCTGGACTCTCGCGAAAAGCGTCTGGAGCGTACTTCTGCACATCTTGAGCCATGATACCGCATTTGATATCCTCTACCTCATTATTAAATTCTTTTCGGTAACTATACGTTTTCAAACGATTAATAATATCAATCCCTGAAACACTACTCTCTTGAATGTTTGATTTCAGTCTGCGGTCAGAAGTATCATTCGAAACTAGGAAATAATCTCTGCTACGATTGGCTTTTTCCAGATAAAAAAATAATATGTACTGCTTCGTCCAATTTTCATGTATTCATTGGAATAAATCCAAGCGCCACCATCATAAATGATGTTACCAGTTACTTTTAGATCCCCATTAACAATCGGTGTTTTCCAAAATTCAGCCGTGTTATAACAATACATCTTGCCATTATTTTTAACGAACCATGCATAGTATCCAGATTCGTTCCAATTGTCTCCCCAGTTAACCCAAAGAGCTGTTTGTCCACTACCGCCCTCACCATCGCCCATGCCGACCGAGAAGTGATTGCGACCAGTTAGCCAACGACCAGAACCTGAATCATGCGTTCCGATCTGGAAGCCACCAATCCAACCTTTGTAACCCTCTAAAACAGTTGAGCTAGTAATGACTGACTCGACTTTTGTCGCAAAAATGCGTTTAGAAGTCAGTTGGTCAATAAATGCTTCATTTGCCGTGATTTTTCTAATGAGCGCATTATCAACTTTCAATTTCTCAGCCGTGACCGCTTCAGCGTCTAATATCGTAGTCGTGACCGAACCAGCTTCAAAATTGGCCGTTTTCAGCTTATCAATCATAGCTGACTTGATAACTGCATTATCAATTAAGGTCTCGCCAGTGATGTGAGTAGCCTTACCAGTAATTCGGTTTTGACCATTTGAACCAAGATTAATTCCAGAGATGATATCCCCAGCTGAGTTGATGTTTTGAACCGCCCACGAACCAGCTAATTGAGTTTGAACCGTGCGAATAGCTTCCTCTGTGTCTTCGGGAGCTTCTTTGTAGTCTGTCGCGACAGAACCTCTTTCTAGTTGAACATCTGTCACATAGAGATTGATGACCTTCCCTTTTTCTCCGTAAAGCATCAAGTTCAGATTCTCGACATCGTCCGACAAAGTAAACGTAAATGTGAAACGCTTATACTTCGATGTTATTTGTGGGCTTGGGATATTTTGCCACTCTTGCCCAATAATGTTTTTTTGTTTTTTTGATATAGTGCAAGCCGATTTTTAAATTACTATTAGCACCGCCATCTTTTGAAACAAGAAGAGATACACTCACTTTCTCACCTCGAACACCATCAAATGCAAAAGATTGCTGAATTCCAAAAAAATAAGCAACATCTTGAGAATCGTGATAGAAGTGTAGCCCTGGACGATTTCGATTAGCTAAGGAATGCTGGTAATTGAAATTCAAACCAAAATTAACAGATTGAAATTCAAGCCAATTTTTGAACCGTTCTTAAATTGACCATTTCTGATATAATTCCGGCCACCTTTTGCAGCTTTCGCCACTTCAACCTGGAACAGCTGATTGGTCAAAGCCATGCGAGCGACTTTATCAGCTATGTCGTTCTCGTTTCTGCCGATAATACGCTCGTAGAGTTGGCTGGTTTCCTTCACACGCTGGAAGTCCGTCTGATTAACCTTACCAGCAATCAATGAAGTGATATCTGCAAACCTACCATCTACTGATTTTTTTGTAGTTAGCAATTTGAGTAGCAACCGAACCATTTTGTGGATTCGTGATAGCTTCGAACTTGTTCTCAATAGCTCTTACAGTTTCCTGATAAGTCGTTTTGCCCACATAGTCCTTCGCAACTAGCTCCCGAACTGCTGTCGCTTGTTTCGCACTCTCTTCTCGAGTGTATCTTCTCAACGCTTCTTGTCGCTGACCATCTTGGCTGACATAGTTCTCGACTGTTGACATCTTAGCAGATAGTCCATCAGCCGTCTTCTGAAATTCAGATTTAGCTACTACAAGGTCCGTCTTACCATCTTCGGGGAGCAGGCCCTGCATCTATACGAGTAGAGCTTCTAGTCAATTCAACCTTGCGAAATGCCACATGACCAATCTTGCTATAACCAAGAATAATTCGCCAGAAATCAAAATTTTCAGGCTTGGACAATGCTGGTATAGTGACTTGATAAGTCTGCCAGCTAGGCGTGAGGGTGAAATTACCATATATAATCTCAGGATTGCCAGGTACTGTTCGATTGGCTCTTAAAGAAACCCAAACGCTTGGATTTCCAGAGTGACACATAGCTTGAAAAGAAAGCGTATAAGTCTCGCCAATCTCCAAATCAAGAAGAGCTGTCGAATCCTTTTCAGACACTCGACTGCCTTCTTTTGAAAAAATCTGCATCTGCTTCCAAGTGTTAGTCGTACCTTTGACGTTGTATTCGCCGTTTGAGATAGTCCAATCTCGTGGACTATTGTCCCCTTGATGATATCTCCAAAGTCCTCTTGAAAAGTCGTAGTCTTCGGCATAATTACGACTACCGACCTTCAGCTTAGCAAAGGTCTGCGTGAGTCCATCGATGTCCTGTTTAATCTCTGATTTGGTCGCAAATCCGTTCATCTGGCCAGTCATTCGACTAAGGGCCTCTGTGGTCGTTCTACGATATTCTGAAGCTTGATTAACCTCACTTGTGACCGTCTGTTTCAGACCATTTAAATCACCCGACAGAGCCGTCTGAGCGTTCGTAGCCTGTTTTTTGAACTCTTCAAGTTTATCAACAGAATCCAGTCCAATCTTCTTAGCTTCCTGAGCAAGAGAAGCACTCGCACCAGCACTTTTCAAAGCCTCTTCAGCCTTTCGTCTAGCTTCTTGGATAGAAGCATTATCGAAGTTTTGGAATCGTTTATCGATTTCGTTTGAAATGTCTTGCTTGACTTCTTCGGCCTTAGCCTTGGCCAGTTCGATACCGTCATCAATCGCTTTTTTTATGTTTCTCAAACTCTGCTCCAAAAGGCTGCGTCTGCTGCTTCTATCTGTGCTTGGATTTTCGCTTCAATGCCATCTTGTTGTTTTATCTGCTTGGTAATCGTACCCTCGTAAGAATACTGAGTATCATTTCCAGCCTTACTATCTGCACTGATACGACCTCTCAGACCACCTTTAAAAGTAAAGCTCTGGCTTAACACAGGAACTTTAAAAGTCTCTTTCTTGTTGGTCTGAATGGTTACCCACTGCCCAACCTCAAGCAGTAAATGCCCTTGGTAGTTGAGATTATACGGGTAGTAAGTCAGGTTTTTAGCTTGTAATACAGGTCATTTAAAGCGCTCTGAGTCATAAAGACATTGTCCAGTTCCAAAGACCGACCTGTCTTCATACCAACCGTAAGAGGCTTCTTATCCGTCTTACAAGTGATACCTGCTATCTGATACTCAATCTCACTCTTGGTTAAACCATTTAGGAAGTAACTGTCAGCGTTAATCGTGATGTTTGACTCAGTTAAATCACGGATTTCCATCTTGCCTTCTCTGTTGAAGAAGCAAGACATACCAATCATCTGAGTCATAGCGCTCAGCATATCCCTAAATGAAAGTTTTTTGCCCTCAGGAACTTGCTCGACATGGTAACGCATAGCGCTGATTCCGAAATAGTCATTCGCTAACTCAATGCCTGTTTTCAGGCAGATTTCCTGAATAACCTCTCGTACCTCAGCTGGAAAATGCAGGTCCGTCACATACTCACGATTGAGCTTAAACATACCGTCCATAAGTTCAAGTGTGGTTGTGTTGCGGTTTCGGTCAATCTCAATATCGTTGATGAAGTATTCCCCCATCTTGACCCACTGATAGGTATTCTCAACAAGTAGCCCAATCTCAGGGTGTAGGATATCCAGTTTATTGAACGTGGTAATGATACTGGTAAAGGTAATCTTACCGCTACCAGCACACGTTCCACCGGGCTTGTATGTATCGCCCTTGATGTAGCCATACTCAAAAACTAGCCTCTTTGATATCCCGTGAAGTATAATCACCAACACGAATAGCCAGCGTCCTTTCCTTAGCAAACATAGCTCTATCAAATTGTCGTCTAGTTAAAGCGTCCATTTTCTTACCTCTCTACCAGATTAAATTTAGCGCCAGACCAAGGTTTAAACTTCTCAGTAAAGGTATAGCTAGGAGCTGTCCTATCACCAACATAGAAAGTCTTTGTGACTTGCCCATCCATGGGGTCTGGATAAGATACCTCAAAAAAATTTAGATGAAACTGCATTTAAAAAGCTGACTCATTTCTTCCTGAGTCAGCATGCCCCATTCACAGTCTAGTTTGCGCTTAGTCGTGATACGGTCACGCACCATGTCGCCATTGGCATTACGCCCTGTTTCTCCGTCGATATCCTGAATACCGACCTGAAAAGATTTGGGAGGCTTCACAGCCACCCCATTGATTGTCAATTGTGCCATTTAACCTCCTAAATCTTGAGCAAGGTTTGACCTGCTCGTTCGTGTTCCTTGTTGATTTCTTGGATTGCTACCCGTCCGAACTCATGACCTGCTATTTGAATAACGATGTCGCCAGCCGGTAATGAATAACCTGTAGGTACATTGTTAGCAGGCATTCTTTCAGCCAATTTTTGAGCCAAGATAGAAATCCAACCTGTATTCCGTTCAAGAGGCATTACCGCTTCTTGACCAGCTTCTCCGACCCCGATGATGCTAGGAGAGTTGAATACACCACCTCGTGCATACCAATCTACAGAGAGTGATGGAATTCTAGGAGGCATCAAACTAAAGCTACCAGATATATTAAAGTGAGGGAGTTTGATTTTTGGCAAGCTCCAATCAAAGTTAAAGAAGCTTTTTAGTTTATCGATACCACTTTTAACGATGTTTTTGGCATTATCCATTGCATCATTAAACAGATTCTTAAACCAGTTGGGGATTTCTTTCAAGGCATCTTGCATGTCTTTCCATCTATCGCCAAACCATGAACCGATTTTTTGGAAAGGATTCTGAGTTTTCTCTTTTGCACTCTCAAATTTCTCTCCAAACCATGTATCAGCTTCTTTTACTCCATCTTTGATATCATTCCAACGGTCACCAAACCATGAACCCAACTTGCTAAATGTATTGCTTATTGCATCCCAGCCTTGCTTGAATTTATCACCTAACCAAGTATTTGCATCTGAAAGAGCATTGGTAACATCAGTCCATTTTTCTCCAAACCAAGAGCCTAAGTTGCCAAATATATTTCCAATTGCGTCCCAGCCCTCTTGAAATTTTTCTCCCAGCCATGAGCCAATCTCTGCTAACGCATTCGTCACATCCGCCCATCTATCACCAAACCATGAGCCTAGATTACTGAAGATATTAACGATAGCATCCCATGCTTCTTGGAACTTCTCACCAAACCACGCGCCAACACCACCAAAGATACCTACGATTGCATCCCAAAGGCTCTTAAAGATTGCCACGGCTTCATCCCATAGAAACTTCAATGCTCCTATAGCAAGATCATAAATACCTTTAAAGACAGCAACCACGATATCTTTTAAGCCTTCAAAAATAGTCTTGAAGCCTTCCTTGATTTTAGAGCCGTCTCCAGTTAAAAGTCCTGTAAGTACATCAAATACCCCTTTGATAATATCAGCAATACCACCAATTACATCAGAGATAGTGTTAAATAAAACACGCCAAACTTCTCCTATGTATTCAATTGCAGGGGCTAGTACAACCGTTAACTTTTCTACAATAAAGGAAATGACTGGGCCGAAAACTTCATTTATCGCTTTAGAAAAGTCAGCAAAACTTCCAATCAAGCCACCTATTTTTTCTAAAGCTGGTTCAATATGGTTTTTAATTGTATCAGCAAAACCGTGGCCTATCTTTTCAAGAACAGGTTGAATATTATCATTCCACCCATTAACAAAAGCACCAACTACATCTGACATCAAGGCAGAACTTGATTCAAACAAAGGTTTTATATGCTCATCATATACTTGATTAACACTTTCAAAAAGCTTCTTCATAGAGCTTGATAAAGCTTGAGCAATAGGCTCTACAGCTTTAAAAAGACCCGTAAACATTTCTGTTATGCCAGCCTGATTTTCGGTGATAGTCTCTTCAATAGCACCGATAATATCTCTTGTATATTTAGCGGTGACTTCTTGCACGCCCATAAAAGCGTATGTAAAGGCGCTGATTAACCCTGCGCCCATATTTGTAGCAGGTTCACTTGTAATTGAATCATAGAAGATTTGTCCGATACTCTGGGCAATATTTCCGACGCTTTCAACGATTTCCCCACCGATATCAAACATACGGATTAACCATGCTTTGATATCTAGCTTCGTTTCATTAAGTGATTTATTCAGACTTTCAGCGATAAAGACGGCAATACCCATGATTACGTTAGCGAGAGCGCCTGTTGTTTGTCCCAAAGCAAAAGCTAGTTTTTCTCCAAACCTTGCTGCTGCTTGTAAAACCGTACCATCTTCAAAGATATCTTTAATAGATTGCCAGATGCCTTGTAGTGCATTCTTTAATCTTTCAATACTATCCCATCTAAATGATAGAGAGAAGCCTTTTTTTAAATAAGTCCCAAAAGTTTTTTTAGGTAGTCAAACAACCCTTTTTAGCTTATCTCCAAGACCATCAAAAAAATGCTCTTAAATTGGTTATCCATATCGGTCAACTCAACTTCTGGCAAGATGTCTTTGAAAGGTCCGCCACCGCCTCCCTTTCCTTTACCACCTTTGCCTCCGCCACCGCCTCCAGAACCGCCTGCGTCGTCGTCTTTTTGGTTTTTGCAAGATGTTAATCTCATCAAATCCCATCAGACCAAGCAATTCTTTAGCAGCTTTCTTAGCGTTTTTTTGGCTGAGTCTCCAAGATTGTCAGCAAGTCCTCCTGCTGAATCTCCAGCGTCGTCCACTGCATCAGCAAGGTCTCCTGCTCCGCCTGCAGCGTCTTTCATGGCGTTACCCATGTCTCCAACTGCTCCACCGACACCATCTTTTAACTGTTGCTTTCTTGTTGAACATTAAAGCGATAAACTCTGCAAGTTTTGCAGTAACGTTCTTCAAGACCATGGCAAAAGAGTTTAAGACAGGCATAATCGCATTGATAATCGGTAACATAGCATTACCTAGATTCAATGCACTATCTTTCATCAGTGACTTAAACAGGCTGATACTACCGTTAACTGAGTTGGATAAGGTATCTCCATACTTAGCTGTAGCTTGTTCCAGGATAGCCATAAGACGAATTTGTTGCTGGGTTTGATAGTCCAACTGTTGCCAGCTCTGCCCGTTCGCGAACTTCTTAAAGGCTTCAGTTGATTCAATCATAGCCACATTGACGTTGATTCCTAGGTCTTCTATCGCTTCCGTATTCCCTAGCAAACCTGAGCGAATACGCTCCATAACGTCAGTGATACTACGCCCTGAGCCTTCAGCAATAACTGCCGATGTCTGTAACATCTTAGCAGTATAGGCGCTTAGCTTGTTGGTATCTTTGATAAACCCAGAAAATAGGTTTGAGTAGACTGCACCGTAGTTGGTCGCCTCACCCACACCCATATTCATAGCGTTAGCGTTATCGTTAACCCATTTTAAGAAAGATTGTGAACTCTCACCCATCTGGCGCTTGATTTGGTTCATAGACGCTGACACTTCGAGAGCTGTCTGCGCTGAATACATTCCAACATCAAGCAATTTCTTACCAAGGATTGCAAAACCAGCGAACTTGGCTAGTTTACCAAACGCACTACCGATAGAATTCGACTGTTCACGAACTTTGGCAGTGGCATTCTTCACTTGGTCAGATGTTCCTTTGACCTGATTCTCGACTTCTTTCATCTTTTTCCTGAAAGGCGCTATCTCAGCGTCAATCATGACTTTCAATTCATCAAGAGTTGCCATTCACTTCCTCCTTCCTTTTTCGATTATGTCTTTCTGCAAAATCACGCATCCGTTCCTTATGTAGCAAAAGCGCTTGTCTCTGTCGTTCCTGCTCTACCGCTTGTTGTTCTTCTACAAACAACTCAGGCGCATATTCCCAGAACTCAAAGACCTTGGCATCCTTGGATAACAATAAGGAAACTTGGTTGGATATCATCTGCGAAAGTCTATAAGAGTCAATAATCTTTTCTTTACGCTCTTGGATTTTGACACGGTTGTAACTTTCAATCATTTCTCTGATTTCAAGCACCGTTAAATCCCAAAAATCAAGAGGCTTGCCCCCGATATCCAAAAACATTGGGTAAAGCCTCTCAATAATCTGCGTTACCGTTAAGATTACTCGACTACTGTCATTTTCTTCTTGGAAGTTTTTCTTGTCCTTGCTTCCTCGTGGAGTAAAACCCGATACTTCAAATAGTGGCATTAAAACCTCTGTCATGAAGTTTGTTTGGTCTCCACCGTTATCCACGTATTCATCGTATAGATCATAGACATCCTCAAGAGAATACCCATGCTCGTACTGCTGCAAGGCTCCGTGAACTAACAACAACATAACTTTCAAAGGCGGTAAAGTGAACTCTTCGCCAGCTTCAGGCATGAAAATCTTTAACAAGTTCATGCCGATTTTTTCTTCCACAGTTGCAGCTTGATGAGATGTCAAACGTAGCTTCAACTCTTTTTCGTCAGTAACTTTCCAAGTTGTGTATTTTAACGCCATTTAATTAACCTCCTAAACCATCTGTAAATTCCAAATCTGACTGCAATGCAATCTTAAGTGTGAACTCGATAACGGCATTGACACCGCCTCCGCCAAGTTTTACAGATACTTGACCTTCAAAACGAACTTTAGTACCGTCTGGGTAAGCTTGTTCAAAGAAGAGTTTTTTCTTATTGTCTGCCGCTTTACGTAATACACGATAAGGTGCAGTTTCGCTATCGTTCTTGTAAGAGAATTTGTATTCCAATTCCCCTGCGTCCCCGATACCAAATTCATATTTTTTAACCTTATCTTCCAAGGTTGTATTTTCTACCTTTTCGGGTTCAATACCGAATTCAGGTACTTCCTTAAGTCCTTCAAGCTTTGTGTAAGTTCCTTTAGCTGTTCCATAAGAAAGCGTAATTCCATTTGCTAACATGTTTAATTCTCCATTCTAAATTGAAAAACAAGCTCTGAGTGTAAATCAACGACACCTTCAAAACGCATGACCTTATGTCTCAAATGAGACGGGTCTGGCACGTCTTGGCAGTCGGTTCTTCGTAAACCTAAAGACTCAAAAAATCTGATTGATTTTAACAGCTAACTCACTAGTGCTGGTATCATCAAAGATATCCACCTTGTAGCGGATAGATGATTTTTGTTCCTGGTCGTCAAACCACTCTCCAGGCTTGTTTTGTTCTTCCAAAAAAATAACGACTGGGAAATTTTCCCAATCGCTAGGATAAGTATCAGTCACATTATCTGCGACCTTTTTGCAATTCTTTATAAATAACAGGCTTGATATTGATCATTTTATTTGTTCTCTTATCTTTCTACGGACATAATTCGAAATATTCTTAGACACACGCTCTTGATTGTCTCTCAAAGCTGGATAAAGATAAGGCTGGGCAGGTTGACCATACATCTTGTAGAACTCCCCAATCTTTTGAAAGTGGTAAGGTCCTACATTGATTTGGTCTTCATGCACATACCAAGGATTAGACTTGTAAGTCACGCTGACCTCTGGAGAAATACCAGAATGGCTAGCTTGTCCCTTAGGTCCTGTTCCAAACTCAACGTATGGAGCATAGTGTAGATTTGTGTAAACCTCGCCTATAGCCTTATCTCCGTTCATTTTAACCCTAGTTTTGATGCTAGTTCTAAGCTCTCCATCTCTCACTGGTACGAGTCTTCTTGCATCAGCTTGGACAACTTTTTTAGCAGCATTGTGTACCGCACGTAAGACGATATCCTCGCCAGTTTTTTTACTAGCTAACCGTCTACATTTAGCTATAAGCCTATCTGCCCCTAGTAGCTCTGACACGCTCTAACTCCAAAACTTGATGATGTGTGTAGACCTTTTTAGAGATAACCCTATGAGTCACTTCCGTCTGGCTATCGATACACACACCATCTTTCACTTTGATAGTAGCTGACTTGTTGGCATTTGCGTTCAAAATATCGTTGACACGCTCGCCATACAATTCAGATTGTAGTTTACTACTAGCTGGCCACAACTCAAGACGGACTGTCTCAGCTTCCTTGGCATACCCTTCTTTTGCGACACCTTCCTCTGTGACAGTCTTTTCAAACCGTCGCATTGGATAAGGTTTCAGTCTACTCTGCTTCAAAAACATGTCCTGCCACCCTTGCTAGTCTATGCATGCGTATACGCTGTAAAAGACCCGTAGACAGGCCGTTTTCTCCGTACACTACTGCTATACCACCTTCAGTTCTAGAATGCTCTCCTTCCGCTCCTGAGCGGTTGTGGAGCTCGATAGCAACCTCAAGTATCAAAAGGCTTAAAGCAGGTGTCAAAGATGTGCGATTAGTCTCTGATAAGATAAGATTTGTAGCCCTCGTTTGGAGCAAAATAAGAAGCTGAGTATCTTCTTCGCCTGTTAATTTCTTCAGCAACTCTATAGACATATCAATCCTCTTCTAAAAACTCAGGTTCAGGGAGGATTTCCTCAAGAACATCTGAGATAGCGACACCATTGCTGGCAAAATTGTCAGCCAGCTCGGCATAACGCTCCTCAGTAATCTCAAATTCCTCCCCTGCCAGTCGCTTTACATTTGATTTCCAATCATAGAAATCTCGTTTGATTTTAAATTTCACTTTTTAAATCCTCCAACACCTCTACAATTTCGGCTTTTGATAACTTATAGGCGCCAGCTATGCCAGCTTCTTTGGCTAGATTCTTCAACTCTTCTAGAGTCTTATTCTCTAAATCAGAATACTGGCTAACCCGCTCCTCTTGGATATAATGACGTCGTAGCAATAAGCTCATATCGCCACCTCTTACTCACCGAATTTTTACAACTCGTGTAGGGTCGTAAAGGTAAACGCCATAGTGTTCATCACCAGTGATAACCGTTGTCTTTTTTTAATGATGTCACGGTCTGTTTCGATAGCTACGTCACGTTTCATCATGATAACAAACGCACCGTATTTATTAGCGTCGTCTGTCTGAGTTTGGCTAGAGAGACTTTGACGATAAATCCTTTTACCTTCATCAACTTTTTTTAGAACGGACGATTTGCACACCGGCAACTTCACCAAAGGTTCCAGAAACGACCATATCTGCGCCAATCTCTGACCCCTTAGTCCATTCTTTCGCTACTGCAGTTTTTAGCTTAATAGCATCTTTAGGGTTGATGATAGCAACATATCGCGCATCTTCTTCATCCTCAAAAATATCAAGAGCTTTATCGATTGCCTCAATAGTTGTAGGAGCGTCTGCAACGTGTTGTGTTGCTGTTTTCGCTACTGCCACCAAATCGTTATCAATTTTATTAGCGATAGCCAACCCAAGCTGATAAGTAGCTTGACCTAGTGGGTCGCCAAGACCTGACAAAAGAGCTTCATCGGTAATTTCATAACCTTTAGCAGCCTTTTTAATAGTCATTTCTTTTTCTTTTGTTGATAGTTGGTCTAGAGTAATAGCTTGACCTTCTCCAACCTCTGCAGCATCTCCTGCATACTCCCATGCTGGAACTTTTAGAGTATTCCCTGGTCGGCCTTGGAGTGCTGTTTCCACATAAGCCAGTGAAGTGAATTTAATCAATTTAGGTAGTTTAGCGGAAACCATGTCCGCCATTACTTCTGGGTTAACCATAGTGGCTAATTTAGTTTGTCCTGCTGTCATTTATTTTTAACCTTTCAATTTATTATAGAGTTCTGGGTTCTTTTGATAGAGTTCATTTCGACTCTGATAACCCATACGAGCAAATTCTTCTTTTGTGATACCGTCACTATCAACTGGCGCTTGCTTCATTGGAGCTCCGCCTTTTAGCTTTTCTTGTACGCCTTGCTGCACAGCTTGTTCCCATGATTTCTGCAACACAGCGACAGACTGCGATACCGTCTCTGCGCTTGTCAAATCAACTACATTTACTAACTCAACTGGTAAGTCACGTTCACTTAGCATTGCTTTAGCTTCTGCGGTCAATTCCTTGCGGGCAATAGCCTTTTCACGGTTATCCAGTTCTTGCTCACGCTGATCTAACTGATATTTCTGTTTCTCGTCAGCGTTCATCTTAGCAAGCTTCTTAGCTTCGTTTTCCTTGGCTTCTTGCTCAGCTTCCCATTTAGAGCGTTCGGCAGATAGCATCTTACCGATTTCAGCACGAGTGAAAGTTCGTTCGTGCTTTTCTTCCTGCACTGTATCAACATTTTCTTGAGTGTCGACAGTCTCAGTTGATTCAGTAGATACAGTTGCGTTGATTTCTTCTGACATAATTGTCCTCCAGCGATTACGTCGCCACTCGATAGTCTCGCTTTACGTCCGGCGACGTAACAGTACAGCTTTTAACGTCATCGGTACAGTTTGGACAATATAAAAACCGTACGGGATTCCATACGGTTAAGTTATTTTTTTAATTTCTTTAATCATTGTTTTTTTACAAGTGCTATGATAAACAAAATTAAAAAAACAAGAATACCAACCACCCGAAAGCGATTGATACCCAATCCCAGATAAACATGTCTTTACTCCTCTACTTTTTCGTATGTTTCTTTAAAAATGTCAGGTTTGCATGGATAAAATTCACCTTGCACACCTTTGATAATGTAGTCACCTTCTGTTGCAATCATCAATCCTTCAAGCGTTTCGATTTTTTTAAAAGGGGATTGCTTAAATCAGCGTAGTCAATCCGTACTGGGTCTAAACCAAAATCGCATAGCTCATCTATAGCTTCTTCTGTATCTAAAAACTGCACGGCTTCAACTACCACTGGCTTTTTACGATATTTCATTTCTCGCTCCTTTCTAAGCATAAGAAAAGCACTTAGATTGTTCTAGGTGCTTAATTCGTATTATAATTTAAGTTTTTACAAAATTCTGTTGCATCCATATCAGGATTTTCTCGTAAAAAAATGCAAGCAGTGCACTACCTCGAGACTTATCTTTAGATGTAGTAGTAGAATCGATATTATATGTACGAGTGTAGTCGTCGATGAAACTATAATCTACCGAATCTTTTCTCTTGTTAGCTAACTGTTCTCGAATATTGGCAGGATAGAGGTAAAAAACTGCTTTACCTATTCTATGTAATTCATCATCACTAGCTGACTCAAAAAAACGAAACAATAGACTTTAGAGACAACCCATTTGTAAAAACTAAAATATCAGCTCTAACACTCGGAATATCTTGAAATGGTTCTAAAAAACTTTTTTTAATCATCTTGCAACTCCAAACTTATCAAATTTAACCCTGATGAATTTTTATCTACGGATATAACTTTAAATTTAGCAGATGGTTTGATAAGAAATTCTTTTTCTTCTGGCATATCCGAAAGCTCAGATATGTATACTCCAGATTTAGAACCTTTTCTTACTGTAATATCCAATAGATACCTTTCTCCGATTCCATCATTAGAGAAGTTTAATGCTTCTTCTTTCGCTAAACTTGTACTCATAAAACCCTTGTCAATTGCAGTAGTCTGACCGACAATTAAGTTATTAAAGTATGATTGTTCTGCCCTAGTTCCACGATAAGTTATAAAACTTTCCTCAGTCTTATAGCTTCCAAATACGGTTTCTAACTTTTTGGAAAGCTCTAGGTTTTCTTGCAAATATCTTTCGACATAAGGAATTTCAGATGCTTCAATTCCCATTAAACCATTTTTTCTGTATTCTTCATATCCTTGCCTCATCACGGAATTTATTTGCTCATGTGGAGACATGGTGTAATTGAAAAATAGCATCTTTTTGTTTTTCGTCAAGCTCATTATACCACTTCTGATAAGATTTTTGTTTCTTAAAGAAATCATCTATTTTATTTGGTTCATCAGCTACAAAAAAACCTTGTCATCTACTTCTAGTTTAGATTCCTTAACAACGTTCTCACCATCCACATACTTGCTATACCACTCTTTATAAGTCATATCGGCAGGTACTAGCTCGGTCTTACCTGTCACTGGATTCCTTGCCCTGCGCTTCAGCTTGCTGTAGTCTGCGTCCTCATCGTATCCGACAGTAGTAGACCTACACCAAGGGTGCATAGGCGGAAAATTGACTCCAGGGACAGCCTTATCCCTATCATAGACCTGATTATCATGCTCCTGACAAATGCGTGATGTACGCTTGTCTAAAACAGCCACAAAGATATACTTCTCTATATCCGCTTCCTCATAGCTGAGTAGTTCCATTTGGTTATGAAAGAAGGCCGATTCTGTTCGAACCAAACGCCTTGCATCGTTCTGACCTACATTGAATCGCTCAGCAATTGCTTGTGCAGTTTCTCGTGTATCTCGGCCTGTCATGAGGCTTATGAGTAGTTCATCTTTTATGCTTGAAGTAAGCTTCCCTGTGTTCTTCCAGATATCTGTGGAGTACGTACTTCCGTCGCCTACCCAACTAAAAGACTGTAGATGTTTTATCTCGCTCTCAGGAAGCCCAGAAAAGCCATATGCCAGCCCTGTCTGCTGTTGCAGGTCAAAGGTAGCCTTGTAGTAGCTATCCTTCATCAGGTCGCTATAAAAAGCATCTGAGCCTGTCTTCTCTGAATGATAGATAGATTCACGCATACGGTCTAAATCGTCGCTTAAACGCTCTAAGCGCTTCATACGGAAAGAGTAAGCTGGACTATCTAAATCAGCCAGTAGCCTTTGGATGTTCGGGTCATTCGGTCTCGCTTCAAGCACCTTACGAAGTTCATTCAGGTCTTTCTTGTCTTTCATGTTCTTCAAGACTTGTCTAGCATCTACCTGACTTAAACCATAATCACGTTGGAACTTATCAAAAATTTTATTGATTTCCTTATCCAAGTAAGTCTTAGCTTCTTGATAGACCTTATCGAACTGGTCTGCCTGCTTTTCGGCCTTGTCCATCTGCTGGTAAATCAGATTGGCTTTCCTCTTCGCCCAATACTCCTGATTCTTCATCATCTACCTCATCTTCGGGTTTCGTGTTGTCTTGGTTGAACATCGGCATGTCTTCCATGTTCTTCTTTTTCTCTTCTTCCAAAGCTTCCAATTCAGCATCAGGGTCTTCTACAAATGGCAAGAGAGAAATAAGCTGCCTATTGGTCACTTTACCTTCCAAGTTATTCACAATCTGAGAGATTTCCAGTAAGTTCTTAGGCAAACCGCGGCTAAACTGTGGAACGATTGAATGAGACTCTAGTGCAATCTGCTTCATACCTAGGTAATGAGCAAAAATCGCAATACGCTGACGCAATCCACGCTTGTAATTCGCTTCTTTGGTCTTGGTAATCATCTCAAGGCCCATCAGCTTAAATTCCATGGCTACGCCAGATGTATTCCCTGCGAAATTCTCATCAGTCAAATTAGGCACATGACTGAATGTGTAGATGTCCTCTTTCAGAGCTGTGCGCAAGATTTCAGTAGCACTTTCGTCCAGCGTGTTCTTCAAGAACTCAGCCCTTGCACTATCGCCCGGCAATTCCAAAAGACCTTCTTCAGAAAGAATCTTCATCGCTACCTTGGCGTCCTCTGGAGTGTCTGCTAACTGCGTGCCATATAAGACAAGTATAGACTCTACTGCCTGTTCCTTGTCATTAACACGGTTACCCATCAAGGAATTATAAGCATCAATCAAGCTAATTTGTTGCTCGTAGTCGCCAATGGCAAAGTGATTATTTCGATACTCAATAATTGGGATTTGGCCAAGGTTATGAGGTGTTGCCTCTTCAATCTGAGATGTTCCTGAATCTGTACTTCTCAGTACCATGTGATAGTGCAGATTCTCAGTAAAGACCTCTGCCTGATACTTAGTAGTATCTTTCGTATCATCTTCGACTTTATAGTAGTAGACCGCAAACAAAGGCTTCCGCTCAATGCTATCATCGTAGACCATGAAGGTATTTTCTGGATCAATACTAGTTGAATCCAACTCAGCCAATCCCTCTTTAGCGTAGATGTACTCGTAAGCACGACCATAGATAGCCATATTCAAAGCATTCTGCGCATCTACTTGGTCAATCTCAGCGCCATCAAATGCTGTAAGTAGTTCATCGATATCACCGTCAGCAGTATTGTTATACTTGATAGGATTGCCCATAAAATAGCCCGTAGCCGTGTCTGCAATATCCTTGGCATGATTAGCTACCGTCTTGTAATTGGGTGCATTCACGTTGCGTCTCTTGTGTTCTAAGATAGCATGCTCACCCATGTAGTAGCTTTTAAGTTTCTTCAAGCGTGAACCTTCAGTGCTATGCTTCGTTATCAATTTGTAAATCAGGTCTTTCTTCAAAGAACCCTCATCATATCCATCTCGTGGATAGGTTAAATATTGGTACATGTCTTTCCTCTCTATAAACCATAATCAGAACGTCTGCGTACGGTTGCTTTCCCACCTTCGATACATTGAAGGCTATAACGTAGCGCATCCATTAAGTGGTTATTCTTATCTTCTGGCTTGTTCAACCAATTGCCTTCTTTATCTCGTTGGTAGCAGTAACTATAAAATTCATCCATGATATGTTCACAACTCGGATGTACATAAATAGCGTATCCTTGTAATTTGGACACGCCTGCCATGATACTATCCTTACCTTTCCGACTCTCTTTTATTCTAGATATGCCATGCTCTGACCTGAGTTCTTCAATCAGCCGTGACTCTGCGCTATCTGCGATGATTGTCGAGCGACGATACCCTTTATCTTTTATCATCTTCGCAACTTCTTTGGTTATCAGGCCGACTTTGTACGCTTCATCAAAAATATGTATCTCTTTTGTCGTATCATTTATCAACGAACAACACAAAGCAGTTGGATCGTGAGTAAAACCGAAGTCAAGACCGATACATAATTTATTAACTGAATCTTGTAGTAGTTCATCCTTATCGAAATCCTTGACAGTCACGTTCTCGTAGATTAAACCTTCAGCAACTCCCCACTCACCATCACATACGATTCTAGCCCGTCTTGGGTTCGTATGATACAAATCCTCATAGCGCTTGATATCAACTTCATCAAGCCACTCATTACATTTATAAGTTGTTGTAATAGCGAATGTATCAGCTCGTCTCGTATCTTCATCAAAAAAGACACGTTTAAGCCAGTGCCTTTCATTCCACGGGTTAAATGTGACTGTGATTTGTTTAAAGAAATCAGGTACGTCTAAGCTACCACGGATTGACTCAACAACCGTACTGAACTTGTCTTCAGTCTCAATTTGGTACGCTTCCTCAAACCATGCCCAACAAAGACTACCAACGTCAACTGTAATAGATGTGATTTTGAGTTCATCATCCAAACCACGGAACAGAATCTTTTGACCAGTCGCTTTTACAGTTATTTCAGGCAAAGACTCGTTGAACTTGAATAAATGAGTTACACCCAACACATTACACGCCCATTTAAAATCCGTATAGGTAGATTGTTTGTTCGTATTCGAATATCTACGAATAACAAGTAAGTTGGCCCAAGGATATTTCAAAAGACGCACGACGTAATTTAATGCAGTTGTCTTGGACTTCTTCGAACCACGGGAACCTTTTACAACACGATAAAAGATGTCTTGAGCGCCAAAACTGTCCGTACCCAACGCCTATTGTTTTTGGTAGGTCAACAACAATATCATTCTGTTTAATCTGGTATGTCTGACTCATTCGCAAACACCACCGTTCCAGAAACATCAGCCTCTACTTTGTCTGTCCAAAGCCTATGACGTTTGCCTAAAAGTTCGGCTGCTTTGATTCTATCTTTTGCTCCGACATCAATATCCGTAATCGTTTGACCTAACTCTCCTATGCTTATCAAGGTCTGTTCTTGTGTCTCCCCTCGCATTACTGATGTTAGATAACTAAGGACTTCTTGCTGATCTGCAATTTTCTCAGAATCAAGTTGTTTCAATCGTTCATCTATATAGCTTTTAATCTTAGGATTCTTTAGTAACTTATGCCCTTCAACGCCTGCCACTCTATCACTAGAAACACGATAACCTGCTTTTTTATAAGCTTCCGTCGCATTACCTGAGATGATGTACTCATCTGCAAATCTCTTTTGTTTTATTCTCAATCCACTCAATTTTCCATCACCACCTTTTCAAATAATCAAAAAAGCCACACGATGTGCGACCTTTTTAAGACCTCTCACAGGCTTTGCAGGAATCGAACCCACGATAACAGTTTTGGAGACTGTTGTGTTACCGCTACACTAAAAGCCTTTTTAATGCAAGGTGACTACAACCTTGCGTGTTAATTAGAAATAAATTTTCTGATTTATTTTTTTGTAGTCATTACAACCTCTAGCGGAATCAAACCGCCTAGCTTATAACTTACCTAGGATATAAGTAGCTACGCAATCATGCAAGGTCCAGTCGCTTCTGCCGACCTTCTAATAAGTTAATGAGTGATATATGAATGCTAAGCCTACTGCCTACCCCATTCTGGGACACAAACACTCAAAAGGCGATGTCCGGATTCGAACCGAAAAAAATACATAGGAGAGACATCACTTTACGCCTGTCACTGCCAAAACGAGGCCGAAGCCTCGGAAATAAAATGAAAAATATAAGGAGTCATCAGTGCGCTTACCGCCTTCAGCTGATGATACTATTTTATCACTTTGAAAGTGTCATTTAGTTCGATTAGTACCATTTTTCGATAAACTTTTAAGTGCGTTTTCTCTAGCCCGTTTAATCGTACTACGACTGCACCTTAATTGTATTTGTACTTCATTCCAAGACAAGCCATCGATGTATAGTAGACGCATCACGATATTCTCAAACGGATCTTCAATTGATTCGATAGCCCTGATAAGTTCATCCTGTTCTTTATAAATCTTCTCGATTTCCTTAAATAATTCATCAGACCTATCAATCACTTTGATATTAAACTCTTCAGTCTGATTGTTATTACTTTTTGATTTAGGCATATTATCGAAGGACTGCCCTCTTAATACACCCGACCTTAAACTACTTATCTGTCTATGCAATGATTTAATCTTAATGTTAGCATAAGGTAATTTCTTCAATCTCTGTTTAATATCTACTGTCAATCATACACCTCGATTCCAAAGAATTGACAAATATCTTCTGCCTCACATTCGAAATTTCCAAACCTCTCTCCCAACAACTTATGATTGTTGAAGAATACCCTAAATGCTTTGCTAATTCTGCACGAGTAAGTCCTTGCTCCAAACGTTTTTCTTTCAAAAGCGCATTAAGATTTCCAATCTCACACTTTTTGAATAAAACATCTCTGTCCAATCCTAACTCTTTTGACAGACGTTCTTTCTGACGATCACTTGGTATCAGACCTCGTTCCCAATTTAAAAATGTCCTTGGACTAACACCTAATCTCTTTGAAGCTTTTCTTAAAGATAGACCTTTACCAATTCGCCATAATCTGATCTGTTCTGAAAAAAATTTCCTATCCTTCATCATCCATCTCCTCAATAAGCCAGTCGAGATTCTTTCTGGCTTTCTTCAGGTCTTCAAGACCGTTTTTCTTCTGGAATCGCAGTTGATACTTCAAGGCATTTCCAAGATAAAAGCCTTTTAGCTGTTCTGGTGTCATGAAATTCCTTAAGGCATCGATAGATTCCATACCAAATCTTCCTTGGTAGTGGCTTGGTTTGTTTACGTTGTCAATTATTTCTGGGTCCATTTGATAGCCTCCCCAAGTTCTAAGATTATTCGGTTCCATTCTTCTGTTGTTGTTTCTCTAAAAATCAAACTGAGACATCATTTCAGCTCTTTTTGAATAATGCCCTCTTAAAGAATGAAGCTTTTCTGGGAAAAATCCATATCATCTGTTTTAAATTCGGTTATGATTTTTCTTTCCATAACCCTCTATCTCTACATGGACTCTTGTTTTTTTCCATATAGATGTAGAGGCTCAGTCCAAACACTTCCTTTCAAGTCTGATTCAACGACTTTTTTTAAGCATTAACGATATCTTCTTAGCTTCACTCTTTTTTTAGCACCACTGAACGGGTATCTTTTTGGTCTCATACCAAATCCTCCTCTTTGACGAACGTACCATCAATCCAGCGACCTTTTCGGTCTTTGATTTCTTGGTAAGCCAGTTCAAAAACATTCTTCAAAAATCATATCCGAGTGCGGTGCTTAGCGATTTTAACCAACGGATTGTACGTATCAGACTTACTTTGCGAAAATCTTTGGAAAAATGAATCTTGGTAAATCTGAAAATCGCTTATATTTCTACTTAAATGACTAAAACATGTCATTAAATCTCTATCATTTTCTGATGTTTTAAAAAATCATATGCACATCCTCTTTTATCAGCAACGCCAGACCGACAATCACGACTGCACAGTCTCCGATACTGTCCTTGGTCAGTTGTTCATTCTTCTTGAGATAGCCTGCGCATAACTCACCGAACTCCTCGCTTAATTTCAAAGACTGCTTATCCAGTCGGCCGCCGTTTTCAAGGTCACGGTCAATAAACCATTGTTTGACTTTGTCTATTGTGTTCATAACATCACCTCATCCCCAACTTTCACTTTCTCATACGTGTCCTTCGTAACCACGAAAATGCCGTAGTCACGAATAGTAAGCGTGTATAGCTTGCCATGTCGTCTTTTTCTCGACGACCTTACCGAATATCTCAGCGCCTGCGTTATCTGCCTTGTAGATAACCATCGGCTTCTTTTCTTCCAAATCTCGAATCCTGTCCATCAGCCAGATGTTCAATCCAGCAGATAGCAGAATCCAGATAGCTATGAATCGTTTCATTTTGCTCCTTCGTTCTTATAAGTGAAGAAAGATATCACTTGTTTTGGATTTATATAAACATTACTGACGTGCATTAAATGTCTATTGTTAAACTGGCTAGTTAATCTTTTTAACATCTTCTTCGCCACAATTAAATAATTCAATTTTGCTATTATCGAGCAAATAAATTACAATTTTCATTTTTCAACCTCCTCTTACCACCTCATATATAAATATTTCGTATCAATATCTTGTTCTAAAATACACTCTTTCAATGACTTTAAAACCTCCAATGCACCGCTAACTGTTCCCCATCTATTTTCAGGTTCATACTGCACATACTTTTCAGGGTGCCGTTCTAATTCAGAGATACCGCGTTGGATATTATCTAAAATGTCAGCAATGGTGTACGTAGTGTCTTGGTCAAAATCCCAATCCATAGCAATTCTAAACATCTTTCCGAGATTGTAGGTCGGAGAACTATATTTAGGTTCAGCGATACGAATATAATCTCCGTTTTCTATTTTCGCTAAGATTTCCAAATCATAACTCATCACTCCACCTCCCAATAATATCCAACTCCTTCAATAATTTATCTACCGAATCTTTAGTGATAGAAATATGACGCTCTCCGGCACTGTAAGGTGTTCGTAGAAATAAGATGTTAGGACCTAGACAGATGCGACTAATATCTTCTATATTGATGAGTTCGTTTTCGACAATCCCTCTGTAACAAGATTGGATTTGAATAAATTTTGCCATTTATTCCACCTCCTCAATCTCAACCCCTGGGCAATCAAACACCCAGCCGAAGCCAGCTTCTTCTAGTTGTTTGCGAGTGTGGTGATATATAGCATTGCCTAAAGTAAAGCCTTTTGTAAAGAAATACCTTTCCAAAAGTTCTCCATAAACCAACGTATTTTTCTTTAATATTCCCTTTAATCTTCACCAAATACCGCTTCTCTTTCTCGACCTCGTAGCCGTCCAGCCACGCTCGAGCGAAGAGGTCTTGGTTGCTCGTCTTTTTAATCCATAATATTAAATCGAAACTTTGGTTGTTTTCTTTCATAAAGTTTGGATTCATAGCAGTATATAGACTAGTTGTTAAATGTTCTTTACAAACCTCAATCCAATCCGCCACAAACTGCGGAACTTTGACTGGTTGAGGTTCGTCTAGTTGTTTCAACTCTTTCAAAAAAAGTTCAACCATTGAAGTATAAGGTATAGGCTCATAAAAAGAGCTGTGTTCATTCCACAATTCTTTATACTTATTAATCAATTCCTGCTTATTCATCTTCCAACTCCTCTACTTTCTTTCTTAACTCTTTATTCTTTTTCTTCAACAAATCACGCTCCATCGCTCTAATCCGTCTCTTACGTGCATCGCACGGCTTCGAATACTCGATTATTTTCTCTTCGTTTTGCTCGATTGTGCGTTTCAATCCTTCAATGACTGTCTGTTTGCTATATTCCATGCTTTATCCTGCTTGTTTTTTTCTAGCCAGTTGAAGAGCAATCCAAACTGCTCTGTCACTAGTTCATCATCATTGTATTGCTTGCAAATTTCGCTAATCGATGACACCACCCATAACCAATAAGCATCTGAACCAAAACCGACCTCTTGACTTTTCTGGTTACTGCGCGTCATCCATTCCGGAATAACTCTACTAAAGAAATCAATATAATTGATTTTCATGGCAATTCCTCAATCTTGATATAAATTCCGACTGTGTCTGCCCAGAACTTTTCAGCAATCTCGCTGGCCACTTGTGCATCGTCTTGCCAGTATCCAAGTTTCGTCATGCAATCCTTAAGCAACTTCTGTAAATTATCTGTATCCGGTTTTTGTGGTCTTGTACTGGCCATCGTAGCTTTTTTTGATACGTGGGAAACACCACTTAACCGTCAGTCGAATTGCTCCTTTTAAATTTATCAGGAGGAACATACTGGGCAAGCAAGCTCTCAAATTTTGCTCTGGCATTTTTAGATTCTCTGGTTCATAAAAAAATCGGCTTTACCAAATCTAGCATTTACCTTTTTTTGCTGGTGAGTCGTTGTCGGGATTTTTTTCATCGGTAAAAAGAATTCAGTTACCACTTTTATAAATGCACTCCTTTTCTTTTTTTTATACGCGCCTAAGTTCAGAGTGAAGGACAGGGTTACAAGGGGCGGATGCATAGCCCCCTTGTACCTGTACCTGTTCTTCTGAACTCTCAGGGACACTTCCTAAATTCTTCTTCTCGAAGAGAGAAGAATTCTGTCCCTAGCTTTTGTCCCTGAGTTTCTCGGGTTTGTCCCTATAGCTTAAAACCCGCATGGTTGTGCGTTTTCTCAGGGACATTCTCGGGTTTGTCTTTGTCCCTAGAGACACTCCAGAGACACAGGGACACTCTCGGGTTTGTCTCTGAGAGTCGAGGACATTCCCGAGGGACACTCTCGGGTTTGTCTGTCGGGTTTGTCCTTGTCCCTACTCTGTCCCTGGCTCTTCTGTGGGTGTGATTTGATTGTTTTTTACTTCAAAATCATCTCTATTTTTGACCCATCTTCTGATAGTTTTTTCGCTAACAGGTTTGTCTTCTGTTGAAAAATATTCCACCATTTCACTCAGTTCAACCGGATTGATTCCGTCGAATAATGCATCCATAGCAGTAGTAAATCTTTCATCAGCAGACTTCTTTTTCTTCTCATTCCCTTTTTTACTATCTAGATTCTTTTTCCAATTTGGCGTAGTCTCTTCTAATTGGATATCCGCCAACACGCCTGATTCATCGAGCGCATGCACTGGATAACTAAACCACATGTTGACCGGTTTGAACTTAGCAAATTCTCGAAGTGTACCCTCAACACGCCATGCGGTTGCTATCTGGATTTTGTTGCGAGCTTCTTCTAGCTTGTCTATATAAGGAGCCCGAGCCATGACATCAGGAATACCTTTCTCAAAGTGCGTCCGCATTTGTGCAGGGCTTAAGAGGTCATCTAAGCCGACATTTTGCTGATAATAGGCATTATTTCGCTCCTGCAAAGCCTGCTTGTATACTTCGCACGCTGCTTGATTTAATCGCTGTGTCAGTAACTCTTCAGATACTTCTAGCTCGACTAAATCGATAAGTGCGTCAGGATCTCGAGCAAATACACCAGAACCACTAGCGCGGTCCATAGATTTCTTGCCACCTTGTGAACCCTTTGAGTGGTGGTGACAGTAGATAACACTAGAACCTAGCTCTGTAGCTACCTTATCAAATTGATTGGTAAAGTGTGCCATTTGGTCTGCGCTGTTCTCGTCACCAGTCAGAACTTTATAAATCGGATCAATGATAACTGCGATATAATTCTTTTTCAAAGAGCGACGAATAAGTTTAGGTGCTAGCTTGTCCATCGGTACGGTCTTTCCACGAAGATTCCAGATATCGATGTTACTGATATTCTGTGGTGGTAACCCCATAGCTTGATAAACGTCACGGAAGCGATGCAAGGCGGATGGTCTATCTAGTTCCAGGTTAACGTATAACACACGTCCTTGGGTACAATCCCAACCCAACCACTTCTTGCCCTCTGCAATCGCAATCGACATCTCAATCAAAGCGAATGACTTACCAGCTTTCGACGGTCCAGCAATCAGCATCTTGTGACCTTGGCGAAGGACGCCTTTAATCAGCTCAGGCGCCAATTCTGGCAAGTTATCCCAGCTGTCGGCCAATCCTTCAGGATCAGGTAAATCATCGTTCAAATCTTCGATGTATTGATACCATTCATCCCAATCGGTCTTACCAATATTCGTATCTACCAAGAATTGCTTCTGTCCATTACGGATGAACCCAGGCATACGAGATAGTCTACTTGGGTTTCGATTTTGTGTATCAACGATGATTCCGTTTTTTTGACAAATCTTATAAAGATAATCAACCCGATTACGGTATTCTTCGTAGTTCTTAGCGTCTACTTTGACGATAGCATGTAGTGATTTATTTCCACTGTGCACCAAGGCAACAATCGGTAATTCAAGTTCTTTGTATATGGCGTTCTGTTTATCGATTGGCATACTGTCGGATTCGACCAGGGCATATCTGAAATCTGTCACGTTTTCATTTTTAGCACCTTTTCCATCCATAGGATTGAATCGAACCCATGCGCCGGCTTCTTCGTGGTAATCACCTAGCACTGCGCCGATATCGCCATTACATCTACTAAGTTCTTCAATCAATTGCCCAGCAGTCCGGTCATAAGCCCCCTTAGTTGGCAGCCATTTGACAATCTCGCCTGTTTCATCGTCAGTCTTTGGATAGCATTCAGTAACGTACCCAACGTTTTCGCTAGCTTCAAAGAGCGTTTCAAGGTATTTGATAATTTCCTGAACCGGATTCCAAATAGTTGGCTCATGGATTTCCTTACCTTCAATCCAGTCTTTATCAATGACACGATAATCACGATCTATTGTATCGGTCCAGCCTAACTCATGCGCGTTCTCGCTATCGTAGCTGGATTGCGACACCCAGCCATTTTCTTTAGCAAGTTGGGTAATCGTCGCACCCGTCACGATAGTTCCTGCTTGTTCATTGAAAGTATCCCATTTCTTGAAGCACTCAAATTTCTTGTATCGACTATCATTTTGTGACCAGTTATCCCAGTCGGATGCCGTATACCCCTCGTGTTTCAAGGCCATACCGACATTGACCCACGTCTGATAATCTACCGTGGCAGGATTGATGTAATCCAGCAACGGCAACAAATTAAAATCATTCTCTGCCACTATCTCCTCTTTCTTAATTTAGTACATATTCAGCTGGTCGCACGCTTGTCGGAACTCTCCAACCATTAGCTGCTATGCGATTAATCATATTTTTAGCTTCTTCGAACGGCCACATTCCCACACCTTTGAAACCGTATCTTTCAAGTAATCTGATTTGCTTCGGAGTTGTTAAACCTTCCGCTTGTCGCTTGTGCAATCTATCTAAATATAAAGCAGCCTTTCCAGCATTCGCGATTTCGTCAGGAAGTATGCCATATTTCTCAAGAGCTTTAATTTGCTTATCACTAGCAGGTGCCATCTCCCATCCGAAGTTAGGCACGTAATTCGACAAGTCTTCAGCATGGATAGACATTTCAAATTGCAACGGATCCACTAATTTGCGTTTACGCTTGCGCATTTCTTCCAGCTGTTTTGCCAAAGCCTCTTCACGCTGTGCGACTACGTCCTCGATTGCCTTGACTTCCATATCTTCAAGATCAAGCATTATACCAGTTTGCTCTTCCATGTTCTCAACCATCTTTTGAGCAACTTCTGGAGTCTCACAAATCAAGTGAGCTGGTCGGCAAAGCTCGTGTCGTTCAGTATGCCAGAGAAAATCCAGTAAGAGTAGTTCTTCTTTTCCTGGATGTAAACGAGTACCACGCCCCACCATCTGGCTATACAAAGCACGCACTTTAGTAGGTCTCAGCACTACCACGCAATCCACTGAAGGGCAATCCCAACCTTCAGTCAATAACATCGAATTACAAAGCACGTTGTAGCGGTCTTTCTCAAAGTCTTCTAAGATTTCTGCACGATCCTTGGATTCTCCATTTACTTCAGCAGCACGAAATCCTTTTGCGTTTAGGATATCGCGAAACTTCTGTGAGGTCTTTACCAGTGGCAAGAATACAACTGTTTTGCGGTCAGCGCATTGCTTGACCATTTCATCTGCTATCTGCTCAAGATATGGATCTAATGCTGTTCCGACGTCGCTCGCTTTGAAATCGCCTGCCGACATGCTCACATTTGATAAATCCAAACTTAGCGGAATTGTCAAAGCCTTGATTTTAGATAAGTAACCTTCTTTGATAGCTTGTACCAACGAATATTCATAAGCGAGGCTATCGAAGTAAGAACCAAGGTTTTTCATATCTCCACGGTCTGGTGTAGCAGTAACCCCTAATACATCCGATTTTTCAAAATAACCAAGGACACGCTGATAGCCGTCTGAAATAGCGTGGTGTGCTTCATCGACTACAATCGTATCGAACCAGTTGGGCGGAAACTGTCGTAATCGTTTCTCTCTCTGCATGGTCTGAACAGAGCCAACGACGACCCGATACCAGGAACCAATAGATGTATTTTCAGCTTTTTCTAAAGCTGTACCAAGACCAGTAGCAGTCTTGAGCTTATCGCTAGCCTGCTCCAATAATTCAGACCTATGAGCAAGGACAAGTACACGCTTGCCCTCTCTCACTTGATCTTCGATAATTTTGGAAAAAACAATCGTCTTTCCACATCCTGTCGGCAATACTAGGAGCGTGCGTTTGCGACCTTTAGCCCATTCAGCTTGAACAGCTTCCCGCGCTTCCTGTTGATAAGGTCTTAATTGCATGCCTTACCTCCTAGAATTGCCCAGCTTGGTATCCAGCTTGTGGTTGTTGCGCAAAATTCGGCTGCTGTGTTTGCTGGTGGCTTCCTTGTGTAACTTGTCCTGGTTGTTGGTTCAATACTTTTGTGTAATCAACATCTTCAGGATAGAGCATGGACTTAACTTCGTTATAATTATTTTCCTTGTACTGTCGAGTTCCGACTTTACATACACCAGTTGCGCCGATGATGGTATTCCAGTTCATGCGAAGCGGTTCGCCTTTTTTTCTTTTGGCCAATTGCAGCAAAAGAAAGCAGATAGCATTCCTTCGGTTGAGCTGTGTAAGAATAAGTTGTGGCGCAATTCAGTTTCGCCTTCGTTAGCTACAATCTTAATGCTGACGATAGCCTTGTTACACGCTGGTAATTTCCCTGGATTTTGTGGATTTGGTGTGTGGCGTGTACGCTCCATACCGATTACTGTAAAGTGGTATAAACCATCAGGTAATAGGACGTATTCCGAGTCTTTTTCAATCGTATCTTCCCATCCAAATTCGCGTTCAAAGTTGTTGTATTGTTGTTGTGTCATGTTGATTTCTCCTTATGCTAAAATTGTGATTTTATCGTTGTTTTGCAAGTTCTGTTTTTTTAAATAATCTGAGATGTTTTTAACAGCATCTAATTTCCATTTGCCCCCGTCCGCTTCAAAGAGAGCTAGATTCGCTGATTTGTTAACTCTGAATACAAACTGACTTGCTGGTTGTTCTACTTCATTAAAGGTACGATATGGTCGTAAGGTTACTGGATTTGGAGTCTTAGCCTGTGCTAGACTTGCTACACCGTCACGAACAGTCACCGTTTGTGTAACGCCGTTATCTTGAGCCTCTGCCCCTTTTTCGATTTTTAAGTGACTAGCAAAATCTAAAACTAGATTGCGGTCTGCATCATTGATAAACATAGATTGCAACATAATATTAAACTCTTCCTGATTACACCAATTACTAAAGGGGATAAATGGAACAGATGCCTTTACAGATACAAGTTGAGGACGTTTGCCATATTCAACATCCACTTGATCGTACACAGAAACTTTTTGATAACTTTCTACTACCACTACAAGTCTATGACCACCGATAAAGTCGTTATCTGATTTGAGATAATCCACTAAACTTTTTGAGAGTTTGAAGTTCAAGAGTCGGCGCATATTTGCGAGGTCTAAGTTCTCTGAAGTCATGCTTGTTGATGTCAAAATATTCCTTGCCATTTGATGAAGAAATAATTTTATTTTCTTTTTCTGCTAACTCAACTGCATAAGATAATGCTTGTTTAAGATTTTCTGTCATGGTTAGTTACCTGCTTTCTTTTTTTGTTGTAATCAATAATATTTGTATTTTTGTTGTTCGACTTTTTCGATGAGTTCCCCAATATCTGTTCTCATATCACCATTGTCATCAAAGTAAGTTTGACCAGGGATACCACTTTTAAGTTCATTAGCGTGGATTTTACCAGCATCATCACGACCGACAATGACAGTTGTTGCAACACCTTTCTGCGGTGCTAAAGTAGATTTGACTTCCATGCCTGTCTTAACGACCGTACGTTCATCGTCTGTTGACATCGTTAGTGTGATAGTAACCTTACGGGTTGCTTTTGGCTTCTGTATTGAGATCCAGAATGTTCTCAAGGACTTTTTCAAGTTCTTTGTCAACCTTTTTCTTGTAAGGCTGTATTGGCGATTTTTTTGACAAATCAATTTTAATAGTTTTATCTTTCATAGATACCTCTTGTTATACCTTGCTATGATTTCTAATTCCCAAAATCTACACCGTAAAGGGTAATTCTGGTTCTTTTCTAACTTGATTTTCAATAACTTCCACAGTTGCTTGCCAATGAGCGACAATCATATCCCAGTAGTCAGTCGGGAAACTTTCAATAGGAGTCCCTAGTGGAAAATGTCCGCGAATGTAAGCGACTTTTTGAAGTTCTTCTTCTGTCACGTTTTCTAGCGCCATGAGGTCTGTCAAACTCTTTGGTAAGTTCGTATGATATTGCGCAGGTGATGTCTGTGGCGTGCTAGGAGCTTCACTTTGAGACTTTTCAGCTACCTGCGACATATCGAGAGGCAATTCTTCTTGAACTTGTTCAGGGGCTTGCTGGACGGTCTGCTGAGGCACTGGGGCTACTGGAGGTTGTGGTGGAATAGGTTGCGTTTGTTGACTCGCAAATATATGAGCGATTCCAGCGTAATGAAATGGCATCTCGTCAGGTAACCCATGACGGTTCTTTGCATCCCATGCTGGTCGATGGTTGGTATACATCACACGCTCACCGCCTTGCGCTTTTTTCTTGCCGTTATCAGTCGTCATGACCAAGGTCTTGTAATTGGCAAATAGAACCATATCTGCCCATTCCTTGACGAGTGGTGCCGTTTTAGAGCCAGTCTTTTGGCCAAGCTTCAATTCATATCGGTCGTAAGAACCCATCTCGTCCGGTTGCTCGAATTTCTTAATCTGAGCGTGCGCAGTTAATACTACGTTGATACCCATATCAACCAAATCAGACAAGCTATTCAAGAAACGTCCCATTTCTTCTTGTACATAAGTGTAGCCTTTACCCCAGCCAAAATCTTCAATTCCTTGCTTGCCATGTTGCGAACAGATGTAATTAACTGCCAAAGCTTCCGCCCAATCGATTGTGTCAATGACGAGTGTCCCGCACTCAGTCGGATTTGCCTTAATAAAAAGCAATCTCATTGATCAGCATGGTCCAGCTGGTCGGCTTGTCTAATCTAGCTACATCCATGTTATCTGTCGAACCTTCCGTGTCGATGAAGACAGCATTTGGAAATTCAGCAGCAAACGTTGATTTGCCAATTCCTTCAGGACCGTAGATAACTACCTTTTGAGCTCGCGCTCGTTTTCCTCTTGTGATTTGCATTATTCACCTCCAAAAATTCCTTCTACTAGCGAGCGTAAAAAACTTTTCTTTATTGATATCGTCAACATTCTGAAGCGGTTCGTTAGGTTCTTTTTCCGTCTAATGTTTCAATTAAGAATTCAGCTTTTTACACGAATTAACTCGGCTTCAAAAATACTAGCCATTCCTTTGTAAATATTTTCTTCTTTAATCAAGTAGTCTTCTGGAATAATCGAAGCATCATTTACACATTCTACCCAGCCCACTTCATAAGCTAGACGACCTGTCCGATTTTTATAATTTGATAAAAAAATATCCAGTTTTTGTCACGTAATACGATAAAAAGTTTTTTTGTTGTTTCATGATTGTTCTCCTTTTAGTTTTTTTAAAATCCACCTTGCCAAGTCGGTGCTACGGTTTCAGCGTGTCCTTGCTGAGCGGAACTTTCAAATTTCACTGGCTTAATACTATACCCGTCTTCAATCAGAATACTACATTCATCTCCTGTTGATACTCGTGTCGCTATTGCTTGCAAACCTTCTTGTTCAAGCCACGCGCCAAATTCTTGTAGAGTCAACTGATCCATTTGTTCCAGCTTATCAATTAAGACAAACCCACACTCTGGTTTCAATTTACGCACGATTGCAGTCGCTACCTGTAGTTGCTGACTACCAGACATGTTATCCCAGCGCTGGCCAAGATAGAGCAATTCGCCATCATCTACGGATAAGCCCGGCAACGGCAAGTCTGCATTGGTGAGCAAGTCTGTCTTCTGCTTGCGGATGTCAGCAATAACAAGGTCTAATTCACGATATTGCTCGCGATAACCCTTGGCATCTTCTTCTGCTTTATCTTTGTCTAAATTCGCTCGTACTTTGAGATTTATCTGCTCGATATTCGCGATACTGTCTTCAATTTCTTGTGTGGATTCGTCCAATAAAACGGAAACGTCTTTTCGTGCAATATCAAGGTCTTGTGCTAGTGCTTGTTCTTTCGCTCTAGCTTCTTCAAGCTCTTTTTCCAATCGTTGAACGTTTGCAAGAGTAAAATTATAGTCGTTTTCGATAACGTTTAAATTTTGACGTTTACGGGCATTTTCGCCATTGCGCGCTAAAATTTCTTGTTGCTGCTGAATCAATTCCGCAATCGAAACGAGTTCCTTCGGAGCGTCAGGATAGTAAGGTTGTTCTTTTGCGAACTTCTCCTTTTTGGTCAGCGATCACACCGATTGCGTGACGCTCGTCATATTTGGCCTTTTCTTGCATTTCCAGTTCAGCCAGTTGCGGACCAACTCCGATAATTTGCAGCAATGTCTTAGCCTTCTCTTTGCTGGTTTGTTCCATGAATTTTGGCAAGTTGATAGCCAGTTCTTCCACGAAGCTATCCAGCAAGTTTTGACCAGCCTTGTTGCCACTTGGGTCAATGACCTTTAGAGTGCTGTTTTTACCACTTCGCTCCACAATTAGACCGTTTGATAGCGTGATTTTTCAAACTTGGCGGGAATTGTACTTCCTTCTCTCTGAGCTTGGCTAGGTTTATACTTATTGCCACCCTAGCGCCCAAGCAATCGCGTCCAGTACGCTTGTTTTTCCCCTGGTTGTTATTTCCACCCACGATTGTCAAACCAGTCGCTGACGGCTCTAATTTGACCGCTTTAACGCGCTTGACGTTTTTCGATTTCTAGTTTATTAATCGTCACCATCTTTTTCTCCTCCAACTCTTAAAAGATTTGACAGGGATTTGAATCTCTTCAACTTCCGCATATTCAAGAGCAAAATCAAGTAGCTGGTTTAAAACGTCAATCAATTTCATATCACACTCATCCGCGATGTCTATAATACGCTCATAGTGTTCGCGAGCTACTCTGATACGTGGTGTTGGTTCTTGTGTTCCTTTGGTTTTATATTTTCTGTTCATTATTTTCTCCTTAGTTTTTAATTGAAAATTCTCTGCTTCTAATCTCTTTCTCAAAGATTGTTCCTGTTGCAATCGTTTCTTGAGATCATCGATTTCATGTTGCATACGCGCCATCATTTCTAGGTCACGCATTTTCTCTCTACGCTTACAAGTGGATAAATCCCACGCTTGTCTCATCCCATATGATTTGCATTTCGTGCTCTCCGTGGTTCTGGCAATGCTAGAGGCTCGGGACGCAAGCCTACAGGCGGTTCGTTGTCGTAGGTAAAGCCAGGAAATGGACGACGGATATTCTTGCGAATCTCTTGCCATTTGTCCTCTCTACCACGTTCGTATGCATGGTTGTACCCTTGGATAATCATAGACGCAAATTCTTGCTCTTCTCGTCTTTCTTCTTCCTTGCGTTGTTCCTGCAATTTGATATGACGGCAAGCCCCTGCAAATCCAATCAGTAAGGCTCCAACTCCCATTAGCTGGTCTAAAATCGGTGGTTCAAACATTTATTTTTTTCTCCTGTTTTAAATTACTAAATAAGCTTGGATAAACTCATCCAATTCTTTTCTGTCAATTCTCTTGGTTCCGTCTATCTTGTAAAGATTCAATCCCATTCTTAACCATTTCCTGATAGTATTTGCACTACAATCTGAGTAGTTAGCAGCACTCTCTATTGATAACCAACGTTTCTCCAGTGTCTCATGGTCAAGTAACTCTTGAAATGATTCCTTGAATTGAGTTCTTACATCTAATCGGATACCATTTTCACATTCTTCACTAAGTAGGTTCACAACAGCCTCCTAATGTGTTATAATTCAGTTAGTTATTTTGATTAGCGCCTGACTTCTGTTAGGTGCTTTTTTTAGCTGTAAAATAGTTCATCTATGGTTATATCTGGCTTGATTTCTGCAACCATTGACTTAATCGCTAGGCGTTCTTTGTCATTGAATGGCGTTTTCTTTAACTCTTTATTGTTGTAAGATTGCAAAGAAATTCCCAGCTTGTCCGCCATCTGTTGCTGAGTTAGTCCTAACATAACCCGATAACCTCGTACTTTACTCATAGCTCTCCTTCGTCTTACTCTCCATAGCCCTGAGCTCTATCTCATGGCTGACTTGTTTCAATAGCTTCTCACACGCTATCTTAGCTTCTCTGTACGTTGTGTTCTCGCTGATGAAGTAATCAGCTAGTTCAATGACTTTATCTTCCATTCAACCTCCTATATCAGTCTCAAGACCGATGTCGTTCTCTCCTAGTTTGCTATAATAACTTTGAATATGACCTCTCACCGTTTTAGTCAAAGTTTCCATAGAAAGGATAGAAATATCATGAATAATCTAACAAATGACGCTAAATTTTTATTAAGTTCAATGTACGCTAAGTATATTGAACGTCGCAAAGACGGTTCTTCCAAAGATGAGGCGACCTCGTTCGGAGACGTCCAGAATATCAAAAGAAGAAATCATGCCTGAATGGTCTTTTGAAGATACACGATTTACTTGTTTCGAATTACGAAAACATGGTTATATAACTGGAGAACCAGTAGATAATCAACTTTGGTTTATTCATTTGACGACTGAAGCTATAGCAGAATTAGAAATCAGTTTCAAAGATAAACTCGATTCTGTTCTAAAATTTGCAGCAGATATAAAAAGCAGCTATTCCCTTTTTATAAAAGCCACCTTCAAATGATTGACTAACTGATATTTCTCTAAGGAAATTGTTACCTTCTCTCTGTAAGTAATCAACTCTAACAATTCCTCTTGGTGTCTCTGCGCTACAGGTATCCCAAGCAATGTGCAATCCTCGCAAACCAATTTGTTCGTTTTTTTGAAATCGACACCGTTTAATACAACATGAGGTATTTTTTTGAGTTTTTTTATCAATCTTAATTTCAAGACTTTTTAATTGGAATTATTTCATTCATTTTGCCCCACCTGTTTAGATAAGTTTCTTTAATCTTTTTAGAAATGATTTCTACATCTGAGTCGTCCAGTATCAACTGGTCGACTTTTTGGTTTAAATAAACTTCCACGGCTTGGTTAATTTCGTGCCATTCTCGTTTTGTAAATTGGCTTCTGAATTTTAGAAATTCCTTTATTGTTTCTTTCATTTGTCCTCCTTCTTCTGCGAACCGTTCGTAGAGTTCATCTATTTCCCTCCGTTGCTCTTTTTGTAAACGGAGCGGTATTATTTGTCCAAGTTATCTGCTTGCCTTCTTCACGCTTTATCCTGCCTGCTCTAACAAGCAGGTTTTTAAATACCTCGTAAGGCATGTGAACTCTGATATCTTCTTCCATCCGTCCTCCTTTCTATTTCTAATCTCCATTTCTGCTATAATATAGTCAGAAAGGAGGATAAAATAATGAAAAATATATTATTGAACATCTTGCTAATAAGTTCTCTACTCTTTCGATCGCTTTCACCAACGGAAAGAGTCATACTTTTTGTGCGGTTGTTGATGAAATTCCTGAAAGTCCCAATTTAATTGAATTGCAACTATCAGATGAGCAATATGTCGTGTTAGTCAACATCGACCAAGTTTGTTATATAAACCACAGAAGCTAATCCATAGACTTCAGTAATTTATATGACTTCAATAACTCTGCAACAGCTATAATCGTTGCAGGGTCTTTTTTATCTGCTTTATCCAAAACAGAAATTACAAACTCAGAAGTTTTATCTAAAATCAATGAATGCTTTGTCATATTTCCTCTCCTTTCTAATAAAGTTTGCTCAAGAAACTTGAACAACTTTTGTAAAAAAATAAGCTGGGATATCATTTATATCTAGACCTAACAATTGTACTGCTCGCTCAATCTCTTCATCTCTCCAGCCTACTCTATTATTAAGTTTTTGCGATAAAGAGCGTTCTGATAGACCTATAGCGATAGCAAAATTGTATTGCGTCCCATATTTCTCAACGATTTTCCCAGATAGTCTTGAAAAATCTTTCGTCATTATTTATCCTCCTTTTTTTTATTTTTGCTCAAATCTTTTGAACAAACTCATTCTAACACCTTTTTTTACCCTTGTCAATAACAAAATTCAATTTTCTTGAATTTTTTTGTTGAATTTTTGTTCAAGATGTTTTATAATGAAAACATCAAAACAAACAAGGAGCTTTTCAATGGAGCGTAGTAGTACGTCAGAAAGACTTAAACAATTGATGTCTGAAAGAAATCTAAGACAAGTAGACATTTTAGAAAAGTCCAAACCTTTTCAAAAACAACTAGGTGTTAAAATGGGTAGGAGCGCTTTATCTCAATATGTAACTGGGAAATCTAAGCCAGATGATAAAAAATTATACCTCCTCTCTAAAACACTTGATGTTAGCGAAGCTTGGCTTATGGGGTATGATGTAGACATTAAACGTGTTCCTGATGAAGAACGAGGAACTACACAAAACGAACACCCTGAAATCCTAACCATCTACAACCAGCTTGAAGAGCCTAAACAAGAAAAAGTCCTTGACTATGCCAAGGAACAATTAGAAGAACAAAATAGCTCCAAGATTGTCTCTATCTTTGATAAGCCTCAAGATGGCGACTATATCACTGACTACGTAGAAGGCTTGGTTGCAGCAGGACACGGAACTTTCCAAGAAGACAATCTCCATATGGAAGTGAAATTGCGTGCCGAAGATGTGCCTGAAGACTACGACACCATCGCTAAGGTGGCTGGTGACTCCATGGAACCAATGATTGAAGATAACGACCTGCTCTTTATCAAGGTCACAAATCAAGTAGATATCAACGACATCGGTATTTTCCAAATCAATGGTAAAAACTTTGTTAAAAAGCTGAAACGTGACTATGACGGCGGTTGGTACTTGCAAAGTCTCAACAACAGCTATGAAGAAATCCACCTAACAGAAGAAGATGACATCCGAACTATTGGGGAAGTTGTCAGTGTATATAGAGAGAAATAAAATAAAGGAGAATACCCATGAAAAAACTACTAACAACATCAGCTATCTTGCTTAGTGCTACAGTTCTAGTAGCATGCTCTAACAATCAATCGGATACCAAAGATAGCTCGGAGCAACCAAAAATAGAGCAAAAGAATACTACTTCTACAAACACAAAAGCCAAAGTAGATAACAGTAAATATGATGATTTAATCTCTGAAATTAAATCAAAATTAGACCCTGAATCAACTGGCGCAATAAGCGTAAAAATTAAAAACGATGTAATCGATTCAGATTCATCCGAACCGCATGATACAATTATGATTCTGCTAACTGGAACGGCTAAGGATAGCGCAAAAGAATCTCTGGATGCAGTTAATTCTAATTCTGCTACTAATGACCAAAACAATGCAATAACTTTGATTCGTATGTCTATATCTGAGTTCGCTAAAAAATTACCAGACGACAATACTACTCTTTCCCTTGGTTATGAAAAATCTGCTGACCAATATGACCTAATCGCTAAATCTTCAAAACAGAAAGATATTATCCCTATTGGTGAACTCATCGTATAATAAAAATCCCCACGCTCTCAAACTTTGGCGAGTCTGAGCGTGAGGATTAGCGTTATAAGAAACAACCATTCAAAAGGTCGTTTTCTTATACCCATTTTATCAAAAAAGTGAGGTAAAATCAATGATTGGAAAATATCAAAAGAATGGAACTACTGCTTATTACTTTAAAGCATATCACGGACTTGACCCTTTAACGAATCAAAAAATTATTACCAAACGCCGTGGTTTTAAAACAGAGCGTGAAGCAAGACTTGCTGAAGCAAAATGCTTAGCTGAGTATGAAAAGAAAACTTTTAGAGCAAAAAATACCACTACTACTTTTAGACAGGTATTTGAGGTTTGGAAAGAACATTATAAAGGCGCTGTCAAAGAATCGACATATATAAGCCAAATAGACAAAGCAGAGAGACTCATACTCCCGTTTTTTGGGGATAAGGCTATCAATAAGATTAGTCTCGTCATGTGTCAAAATCAAGTCAATAAATGGGCTTCAGAATACAAGCAGTTCTTTGGAATCATCAGCATAGCTAACCAAATATTCGATTACGCTATTTCAATGGAATTGATTGAAAATAATCCAATGAGAAAGACATTGAAGCCTAAACGACAAAAAAATAATACAGATGAACTAGAAAAGTTCTACAACAAAGAAGAGCTGCAAAAGTTTTTTGAAATCGTTAATGATTTTGATGATATAGAGATGATGACTTATTTTAGACTGCTTGCTTTCACTGGCATGAGAAAGAATGAAATCAGTGCTTTGAGATGGTTGGATGTAGATTTGAAGAATGGACAGATAACTGTTAATCAAACCTTAGCTAAGGGGAGATAATAAACTTATCTTTCAGACTCCAAAGACAAAAAAGAGTGCCCGAACAATTACCCTAGATAAAAAGACAATTGAAGTTTTAAAAGAATGGCACAAGTATAGTACTAAAGGACTCCTCTTCAAAAACGAGAATGGAGAACCTAAGAGTGTTGTGCATGTTAACAATATGCTTAACAGGATTTGGAGGAAGTATCCAGATTTTAAACGCATCACACCTCACGGCTTCAGACATACCCATTGCTCCTTGCTCTTTGAAGCTGGTGCTACCATCAAAGAGGTTCAAGAAAGGCTCGGTCATGAGAATATTCAAACTACTATGGACATCTATGCTCATGTTACCCAAAAAGCAAAAAGATAAAGTGGCTGATAAATTCGCTTCTTACATAGGATTTTTAAAAATATGGGTACCAAAATGGGTACCAAAACAAAAACAGGCTCTCCGAGAACTCGGAAAGCCTTATTTTAAGCCGTTTCTAGGCATTATT